>Ga0222717_10004369_pt1 | contig 10449 bp, 9 predicted proteins | sample C33_18DmetaG_FD_165053 | JGI IMG/M metagenome (GOLD analysis project Ga0222717, IMG submission 165053) | Estuarine water microbial communities from San Francisco Bay, California, United States - C33_18D | ecosystem: Environmental > Aquatic > Marine > Unclassified | place: USA: California...
TTACATACACGGGAAACTCTGGTTCCCCTGTGGTTAATAGATACGGTAATGTTGTAGGTATTCTATTCGCTGGAAGGAGTTTAAATAGTTTAAATATTAATTGCGTTGTTCCGCTGGAATACGTAGAAAGCGAACTTATGGCTTATTTTGGAAACTAGACAGAAAATGAAGGCTATGTACTACCTCAGTACCTTACCTAAGTATAGACTTATTCACAAAGGCTCTTACGTAATATTAGAGGAATATAAAAAGCATATGTATAATATATACGACACCTTGTCTAATAAGTGGGTTGAGATAGAGAGGCATACCTTTGGCAATTAATGAACAAGATATTATACTTAGTACAGGGGAGCAATACGCTCTCCAGATACTAAATGACCTAAATAAGGCTAGAGGTATTGGTGAGGAAGTAGGTCTAAAGTCTAGATTACATGCCTCTCAGATTGATGATCTAAAGCCCTTATATAATAGCTCTATAAGAAATATCTTCTTAGCTTGTGGACGTAAGTACGGTAAGACTGAACTAGCAGGGTATGTACTCTGGAAACAGGCTCTAGAGCAACCGAACTCAGAATGTTTCTACATTACACCGGAAGCTGTTGGTGGTAGAAAGATTGTATGGGAAGGTGGGAGATTACAGAAGTTTCTTGGTAAGGATTCAAACAAGTATATTGCATCTATTAGAAATCAAGACATGACAATTAAGTTTAAGAATGGAAGTTACATTCAGGTAGTTGGCTCAGATAACTACATGATTGCTAACGGACTAACCCCGAGTATAGCTGTATATGACGAATTTAAAGGATTTAATTATAGGTGGCATCAAGAATTTGCTCCAAATCGTGTGGTCCGTAATGCTCCTTTTGTATTCATTGGGACTAAGCCGAGAGCTGGTAACAAGAATATCGAGCAATACAACGAAATTCTCGAGTATGCCAAGTCCAGTGATAATTGGTATGTGGCTGAGCGCACAACTTTTGATAACCCTATTAATAAGTTACCTCATATCCAATCGGCAATCGCGGAAGAAATAGCTCAACTTAGAGCGCGTGGTGAGGAAGATGTAGTTCAACTAGAATATTACTCTAAGGTAGTTCCCGGAGGTAAGAGGGCTATATTTCCCATGTTAACTAAAGAGAGACATGTTAAACCACATAAAGAAGTATTAGAAGAGATTAAGAAGGATATAAAGAAGTTAGATTGGTATTGTATTGCTGACCCCGGCTCTACTACATGCTTTGCTACTCTATTCTGTGCTATACACCCATATACTAGAAAGCTATATATACTTGATGAATTATATGAAACTAATCAAGAAGGTACTTCAACTAGAAAGATGTATCCTCAAATGGACTCTAAGATGATGGAGTTCTATCCAAATAGTGACGTTAACGATGATTGGTATAAGGCTCATGATGAGGCTGCCGCATGGTTCTCTACTGAGGTAATGGATCAATATGGTGTATATTTCATGCCTACTCAGAAACATATGAATAAAAAAGAGCATGGTTTATCATTAATTAAAGATATACTATTACATGATTTAGTATCTATATCGGATAGATGTGCGGAATTATTCAAGGAAATGGAGCTTTACGCTAAGGACGATAAGGGTAATATACCTAAGAAGAATGACCACTTAATTGACTGTTTTAGATACCTGTTAGGTGCCTCAAACTACAATATGGTAGAAATACTACAGAGAAAGAAGCAGGAGAACGATTTTCATAGAAATCGCTTTAGAGCGAGGGAATTTGATAAATTTGATGATCCAGACGACTGGACGCAGGACATTGGACCTAAAATATAATAAAAACAATAACTTACAAGGATTAACATTATGGACTTGACAATTAACCATTTATCGCTTATATTAGCCCTTAGTGGCTTGATTATTGCATCTATTGGTGCTGTAATTGGGACATTAGCTTTCATTGAAGTTAGGAGCATCCAGAGGTCCACACATTCGATACAATATATGCCTGTAGATGATGCCATTGACAAAGAGAATGAAGCGTTTTTAAAATCACAGAATGATGAATCATGGGCAACTTCTCCAGATACTTTAAAGAAGCAAGACGAGCTTTATAAAGAAGAAATGGAACAGAAGATGCCTTCTTTTGCGTCTACTGATGAAGATATGGAAATTATAAGTTACTAGGATATAATCTATGAGTATTGAAGAAGCATTTGGCGAAGCCGCAGTTTCCATACATGAAAAGCAAAAACCCTTTTATGAAGTTAATGAAAAGGGTGATCCAAAGGTTACACTTAAATGGTTAAAGACTGTTAAGGATTCCCTTTTCAAGCAATCTGAACCAAGAACAAAACAACAAAGAGAAAACCTATTTTATTATAGAGGTATACAGGATAGACTAGACAGACGAGCTGGTAGAAGTCAAGGTGAGAAGAGACTTAACAAGGTACGTAAGTTTGTAGTTAATCACCTATTTGACCTAACTGAGACTAAAGTATCTCAGATGACTCGTATTAAACCTGCTGTGGAAGTATTACCTACTAACGATGAATGGACTGATAGAGGTGCTGCTAAGGCAGTTGGATTCCTTATTAAGCATTTATGGTATATTAATAATGTAGATTATGCTATTCAAAATATGCATCGTTTCGCTAGAATCTTCGGAGAGTCCTATCTCTTTGTAGATTGGGATAAAGATAAGGGTGATTTACATCCCTCTTTCGTTATGGCTAGAGATGCAGGATTATCTCAAGTTCAACTAGGACCTAATGAGGTATTAGATATTGAAGGTGGAGAGGAGATTAAAACTGGAGATATCTGTTACGATATTGAGGTTCCTTGGAGAGTACTATTACAGAGAGCTAATAAGTATGAAGACTCTGAGTATCTTTTCCGCGTTAGAATTGAGGATACCGCTAAGTTAAAGAAGGACTATCCTGAGCAAGCTAAGAATCTAAAGCAGAACGATAATCTAAAGATATTTGAAATTGATGAAATGGCAGATAGATTTATTGAGGATAAGACTGTTGTATTTGAGTTCTGGCATAAAGGGACTGGAAATTTACCAAAAGGTAGATTCATTAAGTTCACAGACGATGTAATCCTAGAAGATAAAGATCATAAATTCACACATAGAAAACTACCATGTATCAGGCTAACTGATTTAGATGTTCCTGATGTATTAAATGGTGTATCAAAATATGAGATGGTTATTCCATTACAGAATATGCATAATAATCTATCATCTCTTATTGCGAAGAATATTTACTTAATGGCTCATGCGAAATGGATGATGCCCAGAGGAGCTTGTAGAATTGAACAACTCGGAAACGACAATACTGTTGTACAATATCAGGGTCCCATCCCCCCTCAAATGGCGCAAGTGCAGCCCAATCCCCCTGAAGCTTATAACTTTAGAGAGCAGATTAAACAAGAGATGCAAACTATATATGGTTCTCATGGGATTAGCAGAGGCGAAATCCCGAAAGGCATTACCGCTGCATCAGCACTCCAGTTTTTAAATGAATTAGAATCAGAGAGAGCTACTACTGATATTAGTAAGCATACATTCCTAGTTAAGGATTTAGCTAAAATGACTATTGCTATTACTGGTGATAAGTATGACCCAGAAGACGGTAGACTAGTTAGAATTGTTGGAGAGAATAATAAGTTCTCCATTAGAGCATTTGATTCAGCTAATTTGAATAAAGACTATGATATTCGCTTTGATTTATCTAGTGGACTACCAGAGCAGAAATCAGCACGTATGCAGAGAGTTCTAGAAGCCATGCAAAGAAATCCTAACCTCTTTCAACCAGAGCGTTGGGAGGAATTATTAGAATTAGGTAATACAGAGAAAATGGCTACTTTAGCTACTCAAGCTGTTCAAGCAGCAGACTCAGAAAATGAGGACATCTTAGCAGGTAGACCTGTTGCTCCACCAGAGCGATTTGAAGACCATATTCAACACTGGGATAGTCACGTTAGAAAGTTACAATCAAGATCAATTAAAGAAGATGCTGATCCACAACTACGTAAGCAATTGGAAGATCACGTTAGAATCCATGAGAAAATCATGTTAGATAAGGCAGCTAGAAATCCGCTATTTCAATCTAAATTAGCAACTTTAGCATTATTCCCTATTTACTATCATGGGGATTCTATGGTACCAGCTTCAGCAGAGCATCAACAAGCATTAGTACAAGGACAAGCAAATAAAGAAGGTGCAGTAACGGGTATGATTCCCGGAACTGAATTTGGTTCGGAGGAGCAGGAATAATGAGTGAAAACACAGGTGATAATTTCGCAGAACAAGTATTTGATAGTGAGGTAGGTGGTATTGAGGTATCATCAGAAGGAAGTTTAGATTCATGGGATGATGCAGAATCATACGTAGAGGAAAGTAATAATGAAGCAAGTAGTGAAGAGTCTAAAGATAATAGCCTTAGCGATAGCGGAAGCAATGAAGCCCTTAACCCTGAGAGCGGAGAGCCTGATCTTGAAGCTGAGGATAAAGCTGATAATCCAGAGACAGAAAGCTCTGAAGAAGAAGTGGGAGAATCTGAAGATAAAGAAACTGAAGCTGAAGAGACAGAGAGCAGTGATTTTGACATCCCTGAGCAACTCCAAGAAAAAGGACTAGTAGCATCAGAAGATGGTGAATTTGGTAAGATGATTAAGATTGATGGTGAGGAGCAATTTGTATCTCTTGAGGAACTAGGTAATGATTATTCTGGTCAAAAAGCTATTCAACAAAGATTTAATGAATTAGCTAATGAGAAAAGAGGATATCAAGCTGAAGTAGAAGAGGTTAATAATTATGTTAATACATTCGCGTCAAAAATGAGAGAAGAGGGTGCCTTAGCTGGAATGAACTACTTAGGTGAGTTCTCTGGATTGGCTCCTTATCAAATTAAGCGTCAACTAGTAGAAGCGTTACAGCCTGAGATTGAACGTATGTACAATATGAGTGCTACGGAATTAAATGCTGAGTACGCACAAGAAGAAAACCAATATTTAAAACAATCAATTGAGTCCGAACGAGAGCAATTTCAAGCTCAGCAAGCCAAACAGGAACTGGACGCTGAAGTTAACTCCGTAAGGGAAACTCATGGTATTGACGATTCTGAGTGGAATCAAGCACTAAGCTTTTTAACAGAGCATGAACAATCATTAAGAGCAGATAATCCTAACCTCGTTATGGATGCTAATTATGTAGCGGAAACTGTCATGGATGCCAGAGCCTATACACGAGCGGATAATGCCTTTAATGCTTCGGATGTAAACCTTTCTGAGGAACAAGCTGGAAATGTTATGGACTATCTACATGATGTTGCATACCGTAATCCTGACTTTGACCAAAATGATTTAGTTGAATTAGTTAAGAGTGCTGAGAAATCTGCTATAGAATCAAAAGTTAGCAAAGACCTTGGGAATAGAATTAAGAAGAGTGATTCTTCTCAATCTAAACCTAAACAACAACAAACACAAACAGAATTATCCCCACAAGAAGATGCTATATTAGAAGACATCTGGGGATAGATAACTTAAGGAGTTAATTTATGTCATGGACATATGATTCGTCAACAGAATCGAACCTAATGAAAGTTAAGTACGAAAAATTGATCGAAAAACAATTTAATAAGTCTAACCCACTATTCGGAAGACTCAAAAAGAAAACTGACTTTGTTGGTTCTCAAAAAGAAATCGCTATTGTTCAATCAATCGGTGGTGGTGTTGGTGCTGGTTCACTTCCAACTGCTTCTGAGTCAAAGATTGGTAAAGCGACTATCACAACTAAGAAAAACTACGCTGTAGTTTCTATTGATCGTGAGACAATGAAAGCTGCTAAATCTGATGAAGGTTCTTTCGTAAGAATGACAGCTTTCCCAGTTAAGATTGCTACTGAGTCTTTTAACCGAAACGTAGAAAGACAAATGACCCGTGGTGCTGCTGATGGTAACGGTGCTTTAGTTACAGGTAATGCCTCTAACTCTAACTGTTCAGGTGTTGGTTCAGCAGGTGATCCTTACCTAATCGAACTTGATAATGCTTCAACTTATTTTCCAGCAGAAATCGCTTGTCTAGAAGAAGGTGATCTTGTTCAAATTAACAGTGAAGTAACAGCAGCTCTAGAAGTTGTATCTATTACTGAATCTGTTGCTAATGGATATGCTACTTCTACTATCGGTCTTACTGGTACTTCAGCTCGTTTGGATGTTATTGGTGATACAGGTACTCCAGCTCCTTTTGGTGCTTCTGATAAGATTTACATGCAAGGTTCTAAGGACAACGAGTTAATCGGTGTTCAAGGTGCTATCTCTGCAACTACTGGTTCTCTTTACGGAGTTACTGTTGGTCGTAGATGGAAAGCATACCAGAAAGATGCCTCAAGTGCTGCTCTAAGTACTGATCTTATGAATGATGTTGTGGTAAATGTTAAGCGTCAATCAGGAGCTTCTCCTAAATTGATTCTTTGTCATCACCACCAGTATATTAAACTTCTTAATCTTCTTGAAGATCATAAGAGATATAATGTACCTTCACGTAAAGGTGAGTTCTCTTTCTCAGCTCTTTCTTTCATGAGTGCTGATGGTGAGATTCCTGTACTAACTTCACGTTTCATTGACTCTGACAAGATGTACTTTCTAAATGACGATCACTTAGAGCTACACCTTAGACCGGGTGGATTCGAGTGGTTTGATGAAGATGGAACTGTATTCTTAAGAGAAGCAAGTGATTCTTACGAAGCACGTTACGGTGGATATGGACAGAGTTTCATTAACCCACATTTTCAAGGTTACTTATACGGATTACAAGTATAATTTAATGAGTGGGTGTAAAAGCCCACTCTTTCTACCCTCCATAGGGTAACAAGGGATTCACATGGAAAGATCACTAAAAGTTAAACAAAGAAAAGTAAGACAATTAAACTTCATCTGTAACGCTGCTGGTACAGCTCTATCTGGACTTGATTCACTTCAAGTTTCTATGGCTGATACTGGAACAGGTGTAAAGACTATTACTCTAAATGAGGCTTTTGCTTCAGCAGACCAAGTAGTTCAGGTTACAACAGCTACTGCTGATACTTGTGCTCAAGTAGCTATCACTAGTTCAAGTGTTGTTGTTATCAATACATTTGATAGTACTGATGGTACTACGGCTAAAGATGCAATTTGTCACGTAACAATTACAGGATCAGATGTATCTGACCGTTACTAGGAAGTAATAAATGAGTGATGTATCAGAAAAACGTATAGAGTCTTTTGCTAGTGCGGCTAGAACAGCCACAGCTACTAGTAATCAGGTTTCTATTCCGGGTGATGCTACAAGTATCGGTATAGCCATGGAAACTTCTGCGTTTACATCAGGTACTTTTACAGCTAAGCTCCAACACTCTCTCTCAGGAGACCAGTGGGAAGATTTAGCAGGTGCCACTACAGGTGCAATTGGAGCTGTTGGTTTAAAGACTGGCTTCGCTTCTGCTTCAGCTCTACCTCTATTAAGGGTAGTTCTTACTGGAGCTTCTACACCAGTAGCGACACAAAGCGTTTATATTATTTACGGATAGGGGGAACGCCTCCTTCCTCCGACCTGAGTAAGTCCATAAACTGCTCCTTTTAGGAAAATATGGCTAGTAATTTATATACACATAATAATTGTAAGAACGTAACAGGTTCAAGGGAACTTGATGGTTCTAATAGTTTACATGTATCTAACAGAGGTACACCTGCAAATAGGTCATCCTTCGGAGATAATATTACTGTAGGTATGGAACCTATTAGTCAAATATCAGCCCAGTATGGACTTCTCTCAACCATAGAGACTTTTAGTGCCACTGGTGGAGCTGCAACCACATCTGACAATATGTTTACGTGTACTACAGGTACTAGTGTAGGTGGTTACGGTGTTATTAGAACTAAGAAGCCTACCATTTATAGGGAAGGTCAAGGTCTAATGGCTAGATTCACAGCCTTATTTGATTCAGATAATGCTGTAGCTAATAGTCTACAATTCGCAGGATTATTTAACGTACAGGATACCATAGCATTTGGATATAGAGGTACTCAGTTTGGTATTCTTTTCGATAATTATGGTGCGCAGGAAATACAGAAATTAACAATTACAGCGGCTACTAGTGGGACACTAACTCTCACGCTTAATAGTGTTGCTTACAATATAACTCTAACAACTGGAACCAATGCCCATAATGCTTATGAGATTGAAGCATGGATGAACGCTAATCAGTCAGCGTGGCAAGCAGAACAAGTGGATGATATAGTCATATTTAGAAATAACTCTGCGGCTGTAAAGTCAGGGACATACTCTTTTTCAGGTGCTGGTGTAACTGGTACTCTAGCTCAAGAAGCAGCCGGAGTAGCAAAGACAGAATCTACTATAAATCAAGAGGATTGGAATGGGGAGAGTGTAACATTTGATCCATCTAAGGGTAATGTATACATGATTAAAGTATCTTACTTAGGATTCGGTCCAATAAGTTTTTTTGTTATGGACTCTGGAAGTGGGTTATTTAAAAGAGTACATACCATACAATATCAAAATAATAATATTAAACCATCTATATCTAACAGAGCATTAAAGGTTGGATGGACAGCAGCCTCTCTAGGAAGTACTACTGATATAACTGTTCAAGGTGGAAGTGCAGGTACATTTATAGAAGGTGTATCTAGTATTGAATCGGAGTCTCACGCACAGTCTAATGAGAATACTTCTGTAAGTACGACCTTTGAAGCAATATTAACTTTAAAAGCACTAGAATCTTTTGGTGGTAAAGCCATGTTAGGTAGAGTTGTTTTACAGAGACTAATACTTTCTACGGACTCATCTAAGGAGGTTGTAATAAAGATGTCTAAAAACGCGACCTTGGGAGAGACAAACTACACGTACCATGATGAAGGGGATTCTGTAGTGATATATGACGTAGTAGATCATGCGGATTCTGGTAATGCTCATGCGCTATACGAGACTCAAATAGGTGCTACAGGTGCGACAGAGGTTAATTTAAAGGACTTAAAGATAGATTTTTACGCTAATGAGACTATAACAATATATGCTAAGGTTGTATCAGGAGCGGCATCTAACGTAACAGCCTCTCTAGTATGGAAGGAGGACTTATAATGAGAAAATTATTACTATCTCCTCTATATCTACTTATACTGCTATTAGCTATTCCTTATGTTATATTAATTAGAGTAAAGGAAACAGCTAAAGGATTAGATAGAAGACTAGATACCTTTGAAAATAAGAAGAAGAAACCTAAACATAAAAAGAGCAGGGTTAAGTTACTTGTGGTTATATTTGTCACATTAGTCCTAATTCTAGCGGCATCAACACATCATTATAATATAAAGGTAGACTCTATACAGAGTATTATAAATGAGCTTACGCAAAAGGTAATTAAATAATGGCAGGTAATAGAAGAAAATACGGTAAGGATAAGTTTTTTAATAAAATATCCCACACAGCTACTTCTGGAGTAGTTGGGGATGCTGAGTATCAAGTTCATGGGGAGAACGCTCTTAGAGTAGTATGTACCTTTACAACATCTGGCACGTTAACCATTCAAGGTAGGATAGAGAACTCTGCAACATGGGATAATTTAGGTACCTTAGCTGCAGCCGGAGATACAGATGAATTTGATATTGGGTCATACGACTTTGTTAGATTCAACTTCACAGTCGCAGCAGGTAGTACTGGGGAGATTGCAGCTTCGGGTTTTTTTAAAGGTTCCTCTGCTAGTGCAGGTGGCGGAGCCGCTAATTCATTTACAATCATGCAAACAGATGCAGGTACAAGTCCAACGGCTGATTCTGCAACAGATACATTAACATTTACATCTTCAGATGCTTCTATAACAGTTACAGGCAATTCTACTACTGATACTATTGATTTAATAGCAGTTGGAGGGGCTACGGTATATTCTAATCCTAATCCAAGTTTTGCGAGTACTGAAATATTCGGAGCGAGTGCAACAGCTACCGCTATAGGAGCAACGTCTTACGGTGCTAGTGCAACGGCTACAAAAGTAAACTCGATAGCACTTGGCTATAGTTCATCGGCTACTGGTAACTATAGTATTTGTATAGGGGATTCTACAGCTACTAGCACTTACTCTTTTGCCATAGGATATAACGCTTCTGCTAATTTTTCATCTGCTATGTGCGTAGGTCATGCCACATCTGCTAGAACAGGTGGTATAGCATTCGGCTATGGTGCCGTAGGTCCATCTAACGGTGTAGCTATAGGATATACTGCTACAGGTGGGTCAGGTGCAGGTTCTAAGCTGTATGGTGTTGGGGTAGGTTATGCCGCTACGTGTACAGGTACAGGTTCAATTTCATTAGGTGGAAATTCGGAAGCGTCTGGAACAGAAACAATAAGTATTGGTTATCTAGCAGAGTGCTCAGGTGCCAACTCTATAACCATTGGAGCTAATAGTAATTCAACTG
>Ga0222717_10004374_pt1 | contig 10439 bp, 10 predicted proteins | sample C33_18DmetaG_FD_165053 | JGI IMG/M metagenome (GOLD analysis project Ga0222717, IMG submission 165053) | Estuarine water microbial communities from San Francisco Bay, California, United States - C33_18D | ecosystem: Environmental > Aquatic > Marine > Unclassified | place: USA: California...
TTGGGAAATGATTAGGCTTGGCAAATGATTAGGCTTGGCAAATATCCAAAACTCACCCTATAGATAAAGCCTGTTTGGCAGGTTCACGCGAATAGAATTGGCAGGGGAGGCCGCATAATGTCTTTTGATTTTGACGAGATCATTGACCGCGTCGGGACTCATTCATCAAAATGGGACACGGTCGAATCAAAATATGGCGTTTCGCCCGAAACCGGCATTCCGATGTGGGTTGCCGATATGGATTTTCGCGCCCCGCCTGCGGTTCAATCGGCTTTGGCTGCTGCCCTCGATCACGGCGTTCATGGTTATTTTGGTGATGATAGTGACTATCGTGCGGCCTTGATCGGCTGGATGAAGCGGCGCCATCACTGGAATGTTGAACCTGACTGGATCATCAATGCGCATGGTCTTGGCAATGCCATCAGCCTTTGCCTGAATGCCTATAGCGCGCCTGGTGATGGGGTGATCGTCTTTGCGCCGGTTTATCATGCGTTTGCCCGTATTATCAAAGGCACTGATCGCCGCCTTGTTGAATCGCCATTGGTTCAGCGTGATAGTCGCTATCATATGGATCTGGACGCGCTTGCGGCCAGTCTGACCGGCGATGAAAAAATCATTCTATTTTGCTCGCCGCATAATCCGGGCGGCAGAGTTTGGTCGCCTGAGGAATTGCAACAGCTTGCTGATTTCTGCGAAACGCATGACCTGACGCTGATCAGTGATGAGGTGCATAATGACCTTGTTTACAAGGGTAATCAGCATCATGTCCTCGCAAAGGCAGTGCCATCAATAAGGCACCGGCTTGTCACGCTTGTGGCGACAACCAAGACCTTTAATCTTGCTGGCTGTATGATTGGCAGCATGGTTGTCGCCGATGATGCCTTGCGTTCGCGTTTGGCGCGGGTGGCCTTTGCCGCTGCAGGAATGTCTTTTAACCGGATTGGCATGTTGATGTGTACCGCCGCATGGGAACATGGCGATGACTGGCTTGATGCGCTGCTTGATTATCTCGCAGAAAACAGACGTATTTTTGATGCGGCGATGGCTTTGATTCCGGGGGTGCGCTCAATGCCGATCGAGGCGACGTATCTTTGCTGGGTTGATTTTGCCGATACCGGCATGGATTGCGCCGAATTTACCCGCCGCGTTGAACAGCAGGCGCAGATTGCGGTCAATCACGGCAACAGTTTCGGCGTCGGTGGTGACAGTTTTTTACGGTTCAATATTGCCTGTCGGCGTGACCTTGTGATCGAGGCGGCAGAGCGGCTTAAAAACGCCTTTTCAGATCTGCAATAGACTGGTTAAGGGGGCATGCTGTTCATGCTAAATTCATGTAGGCCGTCCCGAAAGGTAACTTATGATTTGGTTTCTATCGCTATTTACGCGGGAATATGAACAACGTCAGGCATTGTTGATCATTTTCCTTGCTTCGTCTTTTTGGGGCGTCTTATGGGTGCCGATGCGCCATATCGAAGCGATGGGACTATCTGGCCTTTGGGTTGTGGTGCTATTTCATTTCCTGCCCGCCGGGGCGATGTTGCCGTTGATTGTCAAAGCTGCGCAATCATCACGCCGTGATTGGGGGCGGGCCGCTTTTGCCGGTGCCTTGATGGGGGTAGGCTTTGCGCTTTATGCGCTCGGACTTGTTGTGGCGTCGGTCACCAAAACGGTCATTTTGTTTTATATGACGCCAATTTGGTCAACGGTCATCGCCTATTTTGTGCTTCGCGAACGCGCTGGGTGGGGGCGTTGGCTTGCCATTGCTGCCGCGCTTGTGGGTTGCGCCCTTGTGACAGGGGTCAATCGTGACGAGTTGCGATTTGATCCGGCTGATTTATTGGGGCTTTTATCGGGACTTTTTTGGGCGTTGGGATCGGTTATGATCCGCCGCTATGATGGGTTGAATTTCGTCCATGTCAGCTTCTTACAATATCTATTTGGCGGGATCATGGCGCTGATTGCAGCCATTTATCTCGGCGATCCAATGCCGCAGCTAGCGTTGTTACTGCAGGCCATTCCGCCAGCCTTTCTGGCTTCGGCGGTGGTGTTTTTGCCGTCGGTCTTGCTGATTTTCCGCATCATGCAATATGTTTCGCCTGGCCTTGTGGGTATTTTGATGCTGTCCGAGGCTTTGGTGGCGGCGGTTTCAGCAGCTTTCTGGCTTGGCGAAACATTGGCCCCAATGCAATGGATCGGGGTTACTGCCATTCTGGCAACTGGTGTGTTCATCGGCTTTTATGAAGGCAAAGCGGTAAAATCGGCAAAGCCGGCATAAAGACGAAGAAGGCGCGCCGCTTAATGGCCGGTTTTGGCGTCGAGTGCCGAACGAATGGCGCTTAGGCGCGGTTCAAGACCTTCAGTGTCAAGCAATGACAGGCCAAGATTGCCAAGCTGATCCTGCCACTCAATCGTGCCAGCGGTCATTCTGCCAGCGATATTCAGATCGGCAAGGGTGATCGCCACTTCACGCATTTCGGCGGCGCGCCGAATGCCGTGGGTTGTCATACGTTCCATATTATAGGCGGCTTGGTCTTTCCAGCCATCTTTGGTTTGCGATGCGTCAAGCGAGGCTGCCACCTCGTCGGCAACACCGGCAATCGTGGCTGCGCTGAAACATTCGGCGGTCAATGCTTCGATGCCCTTGACCAGAACCGAACGGATCATCTTGATTGTCGAGGCCCGGCCAACCGGCCCGGGAACATGAACCGGCTTCATGTCTAAAGCCAGCATCAAAGCGATAGCAGATTCGGCATGTTCACCGGCAACCAACATTGCGGTCTGGTGATATTTTGGGGTGATCGTGGCCATAACCGCCACATCGACATAGCGCCCGCCAGCCTCGGTGATGATTACGGCATTTCTTTGCTTGGTGGATGGGGCACAGCTGTTCAGATCAAAGAAATAGGCACCGGGGCGGATGCCCGCGGCGGCGGCACTTGCGGCGGCATGTGCCTGATCGGCAGTGACCGTGCTGAAAATCATATCGGCTTGGCGAACCGTGCTTGCCGCATCATCGCCAATAATAACACCCGCCTCCTGCATCTGGCTGGTTTTGTTGGCGGCGGTGTCTGTGTCGCCAATCTGTTTGATGTCAAAGGCGTGAACGTCACTTCGGCCCCAGCCTTGGCATAGGCAAGACCCAGCTTCGCCAAATCCGAAAACTGCAATTTTTGGAGTGTTTTGTTGGGTCATTGTAACGCTGCCATGATAAAGTGATTCCGATGGCATGAGACTAACGAAATTTCGTCTCATGCCAATCAATTAGCATGCATTAATTGAAAAATTACTGCGCGATAACTAGTTGCTTGCTTTTTTTCGCGCCGCCAGCATAGTGCCAAGCCCAGCCACAAAGGCGGCGCCGGCAATCGCGGCAATCCACGGGGCCTGTATAATCACTTCGGGCATGATGTTGACATTGATCTCGTCATTCGCAATCAAGCTGCCGCCAAGCCAGCCAAGCAGGCCTGCCCCGAATGTGATGATGATGGGAAACCGTTCCATAATCCGCAAAATGATGGCGCTGCCGCCAATAATGATCGGCACGCTTAGCACCAGCCCAAAAACCACTAGAAACATGCTTCCTTTTGCTGCGGCTGCAATCGCCAGGGCATTGTCGAGGCTCATCACGAAATCGGCAACAATGATTGTCTGGATCGCACCGATGAGACTGCTTTTTTCGGCAATTTTACCATCCAGACCATGATCGGCCTGATCGGTTAGCAATTTCACGCCAATCCATAATAGCAACAACCCGCCAACAAGCCGCAAACCCGGCGTTGTCATCAAGGCGCTGGCAAAAAACACCAGAATGACCCGCAAGATAATGGCACCGGCAGTACCCCAGATAATGCCAAGGCGTTTTTGTTTTGGCGGTAGGTTCCGGCAGGCAAGGGCGATGATGATGGCATTGTCGCCGCCAAGAACAATGTCGATTGCGATAATCTGGACAAGCGCAATCAGAAACGCGTCCGTGCTCATTCCCATCATGATATCCATGTCTTAACCCTAACATTTTGAGGGATTGTATTTTTGCCACCGAACGGCCAACAGGTCATAGCTCAGCCAGCATAATTTGCAATCGAAAAAATGATGAAATCAGTATTTGAGAATGATTCGTGTAAAAGACTTGCAGCGGCTTTTTGAGTTTGATAATCATTCTCAAGTAAGCTTTTTGTTATAGATAAATGAAAAATGCCATTTACTGGCGGCTAAGCATGATTATCTAATATGTACGAATCGCTCCGGATCGGTAGGATATGAAAATGACACGCTTTGCTTTTCCTTATTTTAAACTGACGCGCCAATATCTAGCCGCTGCCGTTTTTATGGCGATTACGGCTTCGACATCAATTGGCTTTGCGGCTGAAAAGATCAATATCTATTCGCACCGGCAGCAGGTTTTAATCCAGCCATTTCTTGACGCATTTACGGCTAAAACCGGCATTGAAACCAATGTTGTCTATTCGTCAAAAGGGTTGGCGCAGCGTTTGAAAGCCGAAGGGCCAGCCAGCCCTGCCGATGTGATTTTGACCGTGGATATTGCGCGGCTTTCTGAATATGCCGATCTGGATTTGCTGACACCGGTTGAGTCATCAATTTTGCAGGCCAATATACCGTCGCGGCTGCGGTCTGAAGATAACCGTTGGTTTGGATTTTCAGAACGTGCGCGTATTCTGGTGACATCAAAAACGCGCGTTGCCGAAGGTGCTGTTCTTGACCTTGAAGACTTGGCCAAACCGGAATGGAAAGGTCGAATTTGTAGCCGCGCTGGCAGCCATGATTATAATCGAGCCTTGGTGGCATCGATGATTGCGGCGCATGGTGAGGCGGCAACCGAAACATGGGCACGCGGCGTGTTGGTAATCTGGCGCGTAAACCGCAAGGCAATGATCGCAGTCAAGCCAAGGCTATTTTTCAGGGTCTTTGCGATGTTGCGATCATGAATAGCTATTATTACGGCAATATGAAATTTGGCGACAAGGCTGACCAAAAAGACTGGGCGCAATCCATCCGGCTGGTCTTTACCAATCAGTCTAATCGCGGCAATCACATGAATATTTCGGGTGGTGGTGTTGCCAAATATGCCAAAAATAAAATGGCGGCCATTGCCTTTCTTGAATTTCTGACCGAGGAAAAAGCCCAGCATCTCTATGGAGAAATCAATTTCGAATATCCGGTTAATCCGTCGGTTTTGGTTAATGGAGAGCTGGCAAGTTGGGGGCGTTTCAAGCCTGATACATTGCCGATTGAACGGCTTGCCGCGCTGGCACCCAAGGCGCAGATGATTATTGATCGCGTCGGATGGTAGCTACGTTTCTATCGAATTTTGCCCGCGCACAGCGCCAACCGGTCGATCGGTGGTCAATTGGCGTTATTCTGCTATGCGGCCTGATTCTAGGGCCGGTGCTGGCGGTTCTTTTGTCGGCATTTGGCGATAGTGGCGGGCTATGGTCGCATCTTTATGACACTGTTCTTGGCCGTTACATCAGCAATACATTGATTTTGATGGCAGGGGTTGGTGTTGTTGCGATTGGGTTTGGGGTCAGTTCGGCATGGGTCATCAGCCGTTATGATTTTGCTGGTCGCCGCATGCTTGAATGGATGCTTTTGCTGCCAGCGGCCATACCGGCCTATATCATTGCCTATAGCTATACCGAGTTTTTTGAATATGCTGGCCCGCTTCAATCGGGGCTTCGTCATTTGTTTGGCTGGCAAAGCCCGCGCAATTATTGGTTTCCTGAAATCCGCTCGCTTGGGGGTGCCATTTTGGTCATGGCTTCGGTTTTATACCCCTATATCTACATGGTGACGCGGATCGCCTTTCGGTTGACACCGGCGAGCCTGTTTGAAATTGCGCTTGTGCATAATCGGTCGCAATTCTGGCAGGTTGGCCTGCCGTTGGCGCGTCCGGCGATTATGGCCGGTCTTGCACTGGTCATGATGGAAGTGATGTCTGATTTTGGCACTGTTGAGTTTTTTGCCATCGAGACAATTACCTTGGGCATTTTCAATGTCTGGCTGGGGATGAATAATCTTGTCGCGGCGGCGCAGATCTCGATTGTGGGCTTTGGCTTTATTTTGGCGCTTTTAGGGCTGGAACTATATGCCAGATCGCGCCAGCAATATGTCAGCAGCAGCCGTAACCAAACGCCGCTTGCCATGCTAGTGCCAACAAAGGCGGGCGTTTTGGCATGTTGGGCCGTTTGTGTAATCCCGTTGTTATTTGGGTTTTTCATTCCTGTTGGGGTGCTTGTTGGGCTGGTTGCAACCAATGATTTGCTGGCTGATTTTCTGGCCATTCGGGGCATTATCGGCAATACGCTGATCGTCGCAGCGATTGCGGCGTTGGTGATCATGGTTTTATCGGCCTTTATTGTTGTCACGGCCAGTTTTCGCGCTGGGTCTAAAACCCGGAAACTGGCGTTATTTGCCTCTACCGGCTATGCGTTTCCGGGCACTATTCTGGCGATTGGCGTTTTGATCTTTACCGGCCAGCTTGATCGCGCGATTGCGGCGTTATTCGGGCCGCAATTTCAGGGCATTTTGATTACCAGCATTGGCGTGTTGTTTCTGGCCTATATCGTGCGGTTTCAGGCAGTTGGTTATGGCGCGATGATTTCGGGTGTCAGGCGGCTTCCGGCCAATATGATGAATGCCAGCCGGGTTTTGGGACAAGGCTATATGGATTCGATCCGGCGGGTGATTATGCCATTGCTGAAAAGCTCGTTTCTGGCGGGGATGATGCTGGTTTTTGTCGATGTGATGAAAGAATTGCCGATGACCTTGCTGTTGCGGCCGTTTAATTTCGATACATTGGCAACTTATACCTATCAATTTGCCAAGGATGAAATGCTTGAAGTGGCCGCTTTGCCAGCTTTGATGATCGTGCTGTCAGGGCTGGTGCCGGTGATGTTAATGAGTGCGATGCTGCGTCGATATCGCTAGGGCTATGATCCTGCTGATCACGGCGTGAAGCATTGGTTGAGATTCACCACGTCATGCTGTAAAGCATGGTTTTAATTTGCGTTGGATTTGACGAGGCGTGTGATGACAGCGATTGCCTGTATCGAAGATTTACAAAAATTGGCAAAACGGCGGGTGCCGCGGATGTTTTATGATTACGCGGATAGCGGGTCATGGACTGAATCGACCTATCGCGCCAATGAAAGCGATCTTGCGGCGATCAAGTTTCGTCAGCGTGTTGCTCTTGATGTCAGTAATCGCACCACTGAAATGTCGATGCTTGGGCAAAAGCTGCCAATGCCAGTGGCGTTGGCGCCAACCGGATTGACCGGCATGCAGTATGCTGATGGTGAAATTCTGGCGGCCAAAGCCGCTGCCGAATTTGGCGTTCCCTTCACCCTATCGACCATGTCGATCTGTTCAATCGAGGATGTTGCCGAAAATAGCCCAACACCCTTTTGGTTTCAGCTTTATGTGATGCGGGATCGTGATTTTGTATCGCGCTTGATCGAGCGCGCCCGCGATGCCAATTGTTCGGCCTTGATGGTAACGCTTGACCTGCAATTGATGGGGCAGCGCCATAAAGATGTACGAAATGGCCTAAGTGCGCCGCCAAAACCAACCTTTCGCAATATTCTGAATCTAATGCACAAGCCTGCATGGTGTCTTGGCATGCTTGGCACGAAACGGCGGCAATTCGGCAATATTGTTGGTCATGTAAAAGGCGTCAAGGATATGTCGTCGCTTGCCGATTGGACGGTTAGCCAGTTTGATCCGTCATTGTCATGGGATGATGTTGCCGCTATCCGCAAACAATGGGGCGGGAAATTGATCGTCAAGGGCATTCTGGATGTCGAAGATGCGCTTGCTGCGGTTAATGTCGGGGCTGATGCGATTGTCGTGTCGAACCATGGTGGCCGCCAGCTTGACGGTGCCATGTCGTCAATCACTGCATTGCCAGCCATCGTTGATGCGATTGGCGATCGTGCCGAAGTCTGGATGGATGGTGGTATCAGGTCGGGTCAGGATGTGCTTCGCGCCATCGCGCTTGGTGCCAGAGGCACGATGATCGGACGCGCGTTTCTTTATGGGCTTGGCGCCAAAGGTCAGGCGGGCGTCCGCCAGACATTGGAAATCATTCATAAAGAACTTGATCTCACCCTTGGCCTTTGCGGCCAATCCGATCTTGCCAAGGTGGATTCGTCAATCCTGCTGAAATAGCAAGCCTTTTTCATTTGCAGGTATGGCCATGCGGGCAAGCCGTGCCATATCCCATGCAATTGCCGAATTGCTCGATATAACCGGTATGCCATATTGGGCCTCGGCAGCGGCGATAATCGTGGCGCATTTCAGCGAAGTGCAGGAAATGAAAATGGCATCCAGCGGCATGGTCGCGGTGCTGATTATTGCGTCAATCGAGTCTAATATCGATTGTGGGTGAATACAGCCAACAACCGAATCACGCCCTTCGCCAAAGGTGGCGGCAGCGCCAATCTGCAATCCATCATCTTCAAGAAGGAAACACATTTTTTCTGATATTTCAGAAATATAAGGAGCAAGATAGCCAATATTTTTAGCGCCGACAGCCTTTAGCGCCCGTCTTGCGCCGGTCAAAGGGGTGGTGACGTGATCAACATCGACATGCGATTTGATAATGGCCTGAACAATGTCTTCGCCGATCAATAATGATGCCGAAGTGCAGCCATAGCCAATCACGTCAAAATGATAGCCAGACGGAAAGAGAGCAAGCGCATCGGCAAAGCGTTCTTTCATCGCGGTAAGATTTTCGACAGTCACCTGATCATCACAGGCGATGCGGCTATGAAGAATGGTGGGGGGCTGTCCATGCCCGATATCTGTGCCAACAGCATCGCCAATGAAATGACGCAATTCGGTTTCGATTGTCAGATCGGTTTCTAGCGTGACCAGCCCCATCTGAATTGCCGTTTCGTCAGCGCGTGCCAATCGAAATGGAAGATGGGTAAATTCAGGCGGTGTCCGATCTTTGGATGTGGTGATAGGCGCAGACATGAAATATCCTCCTTTGGTCTTAAGCAGCAGGAATGACCGGTAAATCGCGTGCGGCGCGGGTCGATAATAACACAACCCGATCCTCGAGAACGAGCAGGTTTTCTTCGGCCACCATCGTTAAACCATTGCCATAGCCAAGCGATGGCTCAAGCGTCAGCGTCATGCCTGCGGTAATCACGGTTTGATCCCAATTGGTATGTGATGGCGGTTCGGTCAATTGCGTGCCAAGACCATGCCCATAGCGGCCAACGCCATCGTCCCCTGTTTTAACGGCGCTGATCTGCTGGGTTTGGTCATGCTGGCTGGTGCCTTGCTGATCGGGCCGTAATATTTCATCCATGGCAAAAAACAGATCAGCAGCTGTAACCCCCGGCCGTAGAATATCAATCGCCGCTTGTGTTGCATCATAAAGGCGATGATGCGCTTCATGCGCTTCATCACTGGCATGATGCATGGCAAAATTGCGGTCAAAGTCACTGAAATAGCCATCCCATACGCATCCGGTATCAAGCATGAACACATCACCTGCGGCAAGCGGGCGGCCGGTTGGTGGGGCGATGATGTCGCGATAACCGTCAGGGCCTGCGCCACCAACCAGATAGCTGACATCATCAACACCGGCTACAAGAGCCTTGATTTTGAACTGGCGAAACAAGTCATCAAGCGGCATGCCGGCCTTAGCCCATTGCGGCAAATCGGCAAAAACGCCCGAAACAATTTGGCAGATATGCGTTAATTTGGCCTGTTCGGCAGGTGATTTGATCATGCGGATATGCTGAATCTCACTGGTCATATCGCAAAAAGCAATGCCATCCAAACCGCCCTGCAAGGCGCAAAGATCATGAAAAGGCATACGAATAGCGGTTTCGCGCCCCATCATCATGCCAAGCCGGCCTGACTGGCCAAGATGATGGCGGATCACGCTGGTCAGAAGGGTAATGCCGTCATCATCGGCAGCGGGTGATGGCCATGATTGCAAATCGCCAATATAGCAATCGCGCATCAGCGGCACGCCGATTGACGGGATGATGGCAACCGGCTTGCCACTTGCCGGGATCAAAACAAACCACGGGCGTGTCGGGCTTTGCCAAAATTGTGTCATAAAGCCGGTAAAATACCGGATATCGGCTTCGCTTGTTAATAGCAGCGCGCCAATATCATCGGCAGCCATCGCCAGTTGCGCCTTGGTGCAGCGGCTGGCGAATTCGGCAGTCTCAAAGCCGCGTTGCGGCGCCGTCACTTCTGCCGTCCTTCGGTTAAAAGCCGGTCATAGAGCCCCGGATCAGTTGCGCCTTCAGTGCCGATCAAAAGCACGACTGAAGATGGGCCAAAGCCAAGCTTTTGCCATAGCGCTGGATCTTTTTTGGCTGCCACCAAGGCGGTAAGACCGGCGGTTGAACATTCGCCAGCTTCAATTGTGCCGCCGCCAAGGAGGCCATCGGCAA
>Ga0222717_10004375_pt1 | contig 10438 bp, 5 predicted proteins | sample C33_18DmetaG_FD_165053 | JGI IMG/M metagenome (GOLD analysis project Ga0222717, IMG submission 165053) | Estuarine water microbial communities from San Francisco Bay, California, United States - C33_18D | ecosystem: Environmental > Aquatic > Marine > Unclassified | place: USA: California...
CACAGTGACATAGAGGTCAATCGAGTCATCAGTGTGGGGCAAGCTACAGGTAGGTAATACTTACCTACATCACGTGTAGGTATGTTGTTTGTATATGATATCTGATTGGTTCTAAAATAACACTTACCATCATGCTTGATAATATCTGCATTATTCGCGATTTTTGACTTGATACCTATAGTATACTTACTCATATGATATTATTTATAACGTACAACCAGATAATGTATCAATAGATATATTTTCTTCTACGGGTCGCATGGGTGATTGGGTATAGCTGGTGGAGAAGGGATTGTTTGTACAGGTGACAACACGCCATTTCTAGGCAAGGGTGTAATGAGCGTCTGTGTCAGCTCCACAACCGTATCATTTTTCACTGGTTGTATTGTTAGGGTAACATTGTTGTTATTCAACACAACATCAAGCTCCACAATGGATACATCACCCAATATACCGTATAAATTGTAAGTCACTCCAGCACTGGTCACATTTGCGTTGGATGTAGATTGTATATTGTAGTATCTAATCAACATTTCAGCAGAAAAGTAGTCATATGGAGTGGTTGCAGATATTAATACTTTCGAGGTATGAGCGGCTGAAATTGGAAAGCATGCTATGTTAGTTGCTGGGCGGCTGCAGTGGTCAGAAAGACGAGCTTGTATATAATTGCTGTCTATAGATGCATACAGGTCATGTAGCTGAGATGATAGAGCTGTGAGTGCTGTAGATGTGGCAGTGGCGGTGGCTATCTCATCAATTAGCTCAGCTGATAACGATGTCAATTGACTGTATGTTACTGTGTCTGTTGCTGTGAGTTCAGATTGTAAGGAGCTATCCGTTACCAACATACTCCATGTGTTGGGGCTAGAGGTTTTTATCCACCATTCACCAGTTGACTGGAAATAAGTACCACCTGGTAGTAGACTGTATAGTTTTGTCTCTCCGGCTGTATTGCCGCTGACAATATTATTAGGATTACCATCGTACAGTAATGAACTTTGACCGTCATCCAGTGTGTTGTTCATGGACCACTGAAAACCTCTACGTTCTATCTCGAAAGCGTTACCGTCTACAGTGGCCATTATACAGTCTCCTCTATTGTTAGTGTGGTTGGTGACGAACTAGCGTTTGATGCACCACTGTCCAGTATGTTGACTGTTATTGGTTTTGGTGTGAGTCGATCTAAACTCCATGTTGCATTTTGTGGGCGTGTTACATCACCTAGTGTGGCTCTGTTCGATAAAGTCTTCTTAGACCATGAGATTTGTACCTTGCTATATGTCACGGCCTCTACTCCTGCTGTAGTTTGCCAGCCTTGAGATGCGACAGCCAAGGTTCTAGATACAAAACCACCTAGAGTATAGGTTGACCCGGTGGATATCTGCTGTGCTGTGATACCTGCAAGATTTGTCGCGACAGGCAATTGCCAATTAAAGGTACCTTTGCTATCATCATCCGACACTTTTAGATTTCTTCGCCAAATTGTGTTACTATTTGAGCTAACCCATGTGCCATCCAGAGTACCGGCGGTGGAAGCTGAATTCATACTGAAGGACTGCAATTGTTGGTCACTTGTCATCTGTATTTGGTAAGTCTGTACTGATGTACCGTCATTCCCACCGGAACGGAGACGTGAACCTGGGTATGTCACCGTGAGAGATGGTGTTTTGTCCGCTATCTTTATAACTCCATTATATGTTGACGTGGCATTGTTCTCTCCCCTGTTGACTGTCAGTCGATAGTTGTTGGTATTTGGTCTGTATATACCTGGATTGGTACAAGTCACCGTCTTGGCAGTAGTGTAAGTGCTGATATCGGGTATGGTGACATCACCTAGGTTACTGTTATACGAGTATGTTGGTATGCTGCCTTGATTGCCAACATTCAGGGTTACTGTTGCTGATTCAGTACCTTTTAATGCTTGTTGGGACGCAGGATACACTACATTGTATCCGCTGAATGTTGGATATGCATTGTTGATCTGCAACGTCGAGCTGCTGTTGGTATACACTCCCCAGTTGGAACCGACACCTCTGGATCGGGCTCGGACATACTGCGACTGCAGCGTGGTTGTGGTAGCGCCTATATTTAATGTGGTAGTCGCTTGTCGGTTTTGAGGTGTTACTGTTACTGTACTGCCGTCATTAGCATAAGAGTTACTGTTGTAAAAGTTTACTTGTGTTACGTTGTTGGTGTCAAATTCAAGTGTTATATCGATTGTATCACCATTTTTCAACTCTGTTTGAGAGCCTGGGTATGAACCAAAACTCATGCTTGTTATCTCAGGACCATGTCGGCAGGAGATGGTCGCGGTCGAGGTGTGTTGGTTGCCTTCTGTACCAAAACTATTCTTCGCAGAAATCTTAATTGGTAATTCGACAATGCTGGTCGAATGAGTGTCGACTCGAGCGAAAAAAGTGGCACTGGAGGACTGATTGGTCGTTGAGGTTGGTGTGATCGATTGATCAACCACTGACACAGTAGCATAATTAGTACCACTATACAGGGTGTATGATGCTACATCAGTGGAGTCAAACTCAACTGTTACTTGTACCTGGTCATGGGCCAGGAACATCGGTGGTCTGTAGCCACCAGTTTCTGGTGGGAGACCGAATGTTACGTTTGTTATTTGTGGTCCTTGACCGAGCAATGTTATCGGTACTACATGTGTACCGCCATTGGCTCTAGCTGTTATACCATCAACATTAGTTAAATTAGCAGTCGCCTCAAACCGACGGGTGTTACCTATTCTCGTGATATCTTGTGTGGGAATGATTGTGTTGTTTATACTAGCTTGACCCATCCACTCATCATCCGGACCATCCCACTCCATACTAACCACCAATGATGACGTACTATCGACAGTCACACCATCTACGATATGATTGATTGGTACTGTGTCTGGCATCCATGTTTTTTGAATTAAACCGGCATTATTCACCACATCTGTAATAAAAATCGGAGAAACACTGACCTTAGGTTGATTCAACTCAGTGGTTATTGCGCTGATCTGCCCAGCAAGAGTGTTGATTTGAGACACGTTGCGCGCGGACACCGTATCTATTGTTGTGTTTAAAATTGATATTGCGGCAGTGTTGGTTGCAGTGCTAGTGTAAAATTGTGTTGTTAAATCATCCAGATTTGTAGTCAATACATTGTCAACTGTCGATATCATGTAAGTTAATGTATCCAGTTCATTATCAACTGTTAATATATTTTGACCGACCTGAGATGATAGTGTGTATATCAGGCTTGTGTTGGTGGTGGTCTTGGTGTCAATGGGTCCTACAATGGAGTGTATTGTGGTGTTGCGATTCCAGCCATCCTGTAGCATAGTTATAAGTTCAGTACCGTCAAGTACTGTTGTTGTCGCTAGTTCACTTAATTTTACACCTGACATAATAATTATTTATGATTCTGGTAAGAAGTAGCTCCCATCTTCTGCCAGTAATGGTTGACCACTCTCATGTAACAACCGGTTTCTCAAGATTACTAGTTGAGTGGGTGAGGGGGTTGGTGTAGGTACAGCAGAGGTAGTTGGAGTTGGGACTGGAGTGACCGGGTTGTCTGGTAGAGGTTCATCTCTCGGAGCTAATGTTGGTTGTGGTGTTATACCATAATCAATATCAGTTAGTTCTCGCCAGCACTCAATGTTAGGTTTGACAGTAACTATATTTTTAACATTTTTATAGTATCGATTCGCCAACCAATATCTGCTATGCTTGGGTATCCACTCGCTAGATGAGCTGGAAGCGTAATAATATACTCCAGGTCGCTTACATATACTAGTGGTGGTCGCGGATTGAATATCACTCACAGTCAGGTCCTCGCCTAGACGTACCAGCAACCACATGTTTATATTTTCTGCGTAAACAAAGCATATCGATTGATTGTCACTGTTATATGCAATTCCTGGGTGATACACCTTGTAATAACCTGTTAGGTCTACAACAGGATGAGTGACAGTGTAAGTGAACCATGTGGGACTATCAGGAACACACATACCCACAGGAGTGGGAGTTGGGGGTGTTCTGTGAGTCACATAAACCCATTCGCTGTCACGAGCTTTATACACCGCTTTATATCTATAGAAATATCGTCTGTCATCTTCTACGTGATTGTCAGTGAAAATTGCGTCTTTACCAGGAGTATATGGAACATCACCAACATTATAAAATTTCTTCAATGTCACACCATCACTGATCACCGTGCCTTGTCGTTGCACGATAAATTTTATAGCATTTATCGCTTCACTGGAACCTATCAATGGTATTTGCATGATGTTCAGGCGGAAAGAGAATTGGAACTCAGCGATGCTGATTCTAATGTGGATAAAGACGTGGTTAACAGTTCAAAATCTCTAATGTATGCTGTTTCTCGTTGATTGTTGTTGTTTATTATGAATTCTGTGACATATTTAGGTTGTTGAGATTCAAATATTAATTTAAGCAAGCATGGGTTTGTGTCAGTTGTGTATGACTTGGTATCAATCAGTGTGAATCCTTGAAGCACCAGATCCAAAGGTAACGGGCGAGCTTCTCCAGTGATCTGCCATGTCTCTCGGTGACCGTCATAATAAACTGCTTCAACCTGTATATTAACACTAGATACTTCGTCTAGATTCAGATCTAGATTGATGGTATGAGGTTTGTATCGAGGACTGGCGAAATCTGTAGGTCCACCACACCGATGACCTCTCCAACTCTCAACCATGTCCATGATATTTGGTAGATCTGCGTAATACATGTCGTTCACTGGTGACCTACTCACTGCTTTTGTGGTGCCTTTGTATGTGTATCTTATCTCCTTTAACTTGTGTTCACGAATTTGGATTAGTTTGGGATCAATTACTATCTCTGTCTTGGAATCAGACACATTGTCGAGATCTATAACTGCTCCTCTGCCTTCAAGCATGATTGATCGTGCAGCACTACCGGTGCTGTATGATATCTGTGTGGTGTTAGTTGGCATGTACACTACACAATCTAACAATTCCAGCCCGGTGGAGGTGTCTTTATAGTTGTATATAAACACCCCGAATATTCTGCTGTTGTATTCAACTTCTCCAGCATCATTTAGTATCTTATCTCTACGAGCTGACAACCTTCCGGTGAAGGTGACGGTATATTTATGCAAGGTTTCATTGTATGTCAGATGTGTGTTGCTCACTTCATGTAACATGTAGTCTTTAGTCACGTTGTACGGTATTCTATATCTGTTGTGGTCAACCCTATGCTTGTTGTTACCGTACGCTACTGTCAAGCTACCGGTGTCCATGTTATACTTGTATAATTCTGGTACCACCTCATTATCATGCACAACAGTTTTACCCAGTATCATCTCGTTGCGTTGTTCATTCACAAAAGGCCGGATGAGCTTGCTTGTACTGTTGCTGTCTTGTTCAATCACCAGTGGCGCTACAGACGGTACTTCAAATTCACCGGTGTTGTAATCATACACCAGTCGATCGACGTACATAGTGTTGTTAGTGTACACCAATATGGTGTCATACACCACATCAAAATCTACAATGTTGTTGTATATGTCAGGGTATTGCTGGATTGATGGTATCAACTCATGTATTGGTTGGATTTTGGTGCTCAATGTGTTACGACACCACACCTCTCCTAGAGATTGCTGACGTCTGGTGTGTATTGTCTGTTGAGTGGCGTCAGATGTCAGTGACACGTACTCAGTCTGCATGCTGCTCAACCGATAGTTGTAAAAATTTATAGGCTCTATGTTCAGGTCGGAGAAATAATCAATATCATCACACACGTTGGGTATAAAGTCACCGCCATTGATTTTTCCTTGGAATGCGGCATGCTCCGGTGGGTAACCATCAGCCATTTGACGAATTGGGTCATTTTCCTTGAATGTTCTGCTGTATTTTTTAGTGTATCCTACATTGGTAGCGTTCACACAACAACCACTGGCGGCATTCAAGAACAACTCGTACGTGCCTCCTCCTTGAGTCTTGAATATGTAATTGTCATATATCTGACATTCGAATTCATTGGAATAACATGTACCATCATGATTGCTGATGCTTTGATTGATTTGTTCTATTTGATCGTGGCTCATGTTTTGTACACTTTCATTGAATGTATATAGGCTATGTCATTCGCATTCCGCAACTGTTCGAATTCCGTACCTCCAATTTTTGTTCCGTCATTTTCATACATGTCAACACCGCTCAACCCGCGGATCACGCAAGTGTCGTAAATATCCCATTCAGTCTCCGGTACTGATAACAACCAACACCACCTGGCATAAGTGATCACCGCGTCCATAAAATGAGTACACGAAACATTGGGTTTCTTCCCGATAGTTTGTTTATCTGGTAGAGGTAAATTGACAATATGCGCGCGCAGGGTCGGGTCCGCATTGATGGGTGGGCCAACGTCGCTGGGATCGTAACTCGGGTGAGCAAGCATGGCTCTTATTTGTACATTATACACTTCCTGTATATGTTTTTGCAATTCGGTTCGAGGAATGGCTGGTTTGTATGGATCCAAATCAATCTCTCCAGCGGGTGTTCTCCATTTATAATCACCAGGGGTTGTTGACTGGCTCATTTCCAAATGCCAACTGGTCGGTGGTAGCTTGTTAGTAGTGTCAACATTATTGCGCTTCACCCATGTTGTCATGTCTCGCAGAAACACACCAAGTGGGCCAAAACCGGGTCGGAAAGGCTCAGTCTCTTTTTTACCAGGGTCCCAGGCGCCCGCAAAGGCGTTGCTCTTCCCTCCGGCGTAATAGAAATTTGGGACCGTCATATATAATGGTCCTTGTAGTATAGCTTTATCACCCTGAAATTTTGGTTTTTCATAAATTTCAACAGTGTAGCCTGGAGAAATAATCCAAGCATTCATAGAGCCATACGGTCTAAAAGAATTGCTGGATACTTGGCCTTCATATAGTGATACGTGTTTGAAATAATCTTCATGAGTAGCGTACTCTCCGATCGCTACCTGTCCAGACATGTCATAAAACCCATGGGGCATAGTGCCGGCAACGTTATTCCATGTTCTGGCAAACTGTCCTTGGAACAATTCACCATTATCAAACGGAAATGGCCAATGTGAATACCCTCCCCCAAAGACCCGATCTGGTGCAACCGGATAATAACCAGATAGCTGTTGATAAGTGGCTGTGTGCGGGTCAATACCATTATTACGGCAATGCTCTAGAAAGTATTTTCCATGCATGTACACGGCATCAGTAAAAGTCATTCCGGGGGTGTCTGGCGGTGGATCAGGTGGAGGTCCGCAATCAGCAGTTGCTGGCACGGTCAAGCATCTGCCCAAACAATCGAAACCATATGATCCACAACCGTCCTTGTCGACAACCAACACACCGTCCCCAGCAACCTTCGCATCAAACTCATCATCCGGATGAACATACCATAAATTACGAGGCACACTGTATTTCCATATTTGAGGCTTGCATTGTGTGAAGTCATATATGTCGTAATCGATCGGAACTGGTGGTGGTGGGGCGGCGAATGCTGCTGAATCATTGAAGTAGCTGTCAGCTTGGCTGTTGTTACTGTAACCGTAACCGGTGGGATCTAGAAAATCTGCAAATGCAGGGTCAGAATTCAGATCTATTGTAAATTTGGTTCGATCATCCAGCCATTCAGGTGAATTGGTGTGATCTGTCATTTTGGTTGCTGAGCTGGGTGAAAAGTATGAGCATTTTGCAGTGATCATGTTGCTGTTTCTTGTCACTTCCACTGCAGTGGTGCCGCTGCTCCACCCATTTCCTGGAGTTTGGCCATTTGTTCCATTGCCGAGCCGGGTGTCATCAGTTGTAGACCAACCAGGAAGTGCGGCTCCGAGGGCGACATATGCAGTATTACTCAAACCACCATTCCAATCTTTGATACATATACCCCATCGGGACTGAGGAACATTTCCTCCGGCAGTTCGTCCGGCCACAAGCATTTTAACTTGTGTCTTGGTAGGAACGCTCGGGTGCGGTCTAGTCACATATGCTATCACCAGACCATTGTGATCATCATCCCCGGCGGCTGATTGAAGCACCGCATTGTGCTTGTATGTTGTACTATGGTGGATCTGAGGTGACAGGAATGCGGAAAATGATACATTCTCTGGTTGGATTGGGGCTTGTAATACTGGATCCCACACCCAATCATCAATACCTCCTATACCAGCGTAGTCGGTAGGGTTTGTGTAAAATTCATTCGTGGTTGCTCGTGGCCAGGTGTCGAATATCACCCGAGGGTCGTAGTTTTTTGGAGCGTTTGCATCTGGGCCGCCTACTAAACTCAACCAGTAGTTGAGAATTGTTGGGTCGTTGGTAGCTTTGTGACCGCTCAGCACAAATGGTTCTGGACAGTCTGCATATTCCACGTGGTTTGGTTCAAAGCATACAAATTCCGTACAGTGGTATGGTGAAAAATACCCACCATATGCATAATCTGTATATAGTTTTAAGTCATAGCACCGGAAAGAAGGTGCGCCGTCGACGTTGTCAGTATATGGTGGTCGTTGAAATGTTGTATCATCCCAAAAGAACTCCGCATCCAGTACCCGGCATGGGTTGTCAACTGGCGCTTGAGGATCCGCATGCAATTTGGGTCGGATGGATTCCTTCAACAATGCATAATCATTGCCAAATATGTCAGTCCGCCAGTTGGATACACACTTGCTACCTAACAGCAAGTCTTTGGTCCGTTGTTCAGTTGGATCCTGATAGTCATAAGTCAAGTGCACCGGGTAGATGTCACTGTTACTCCACACATCCTTCTGATCACCCTTCCAAAAATCAAAATTATCCGTATTCTTGCTCACACCAAACTTTGGATACTTGTTTGACTCATCCATTGATTGGTACGGGTAAAATTTCTGAAACTGTTCCGCATCGATGATGTCTCCATGGAGGGCATCATTACTGGCGTCAGCTTTTATGTATGAAACGTCTTCATATTGCTGAATTCCGGAGGCTTCCACACCAGTGTATTGTGGATCTGAAAAATACTGTGTTTCACCAGCTGACATGCTTGTTGTGTCTACAATGTATTCAATATTCAAGCTGTATGCGTGAGAAATTCCGGTGTTTTTGAAGAATCCACCCATATGTTCCAATGTTTTCAATCTGTCAGTTGGTTGGGAGTACAGCACTCGAGGAACACCGGTATTGGTGTGATTGTACAGGTGATATTTAGGAACATACAATGTGTCTAGTGTGTATTCTGTGCCTTCACCAGCGGACAAGTAAAACATGGTTCCTCCACCATATCGTTCCAACCACAATTTATGTAAGTTTATGTTGAGAGTGTCTCTACCGGTGGTATAGTTGTAGAAGTATGATGAGGATAAGCGTGATAGGTCACTTGGATCAGCTGGTAAAGTAGGTACCAGTGCATCTCCGGTTTCAGTCAAGGTGTCCCCGTCCTCTGCCAACACAGTGGGAAAAGCTTCTAGTATTTTGATTACGGCTTGATCAAAATTGGTGTACATCTCATAATTCACAGCATCTAGTGATTCACCAACCACATGTTCAGCAACATCGTACTTTTCATTCAGCGTGACTGTCAGATCTTTCGCGGTTTTGACTGGATCCGGCAAGGCTTTGCCGTATTTCAAGTAGTACTTTTCACTGTTCAACAATTCTATTATCTGATCGTACACATACTTCGTAACTCCAGAGGTGGATCCACGATAACTGTTCCTAATTTTCTCAAATTTTATTTTTTCTCGCTGCTCAACTACATATAACACCACCTGTCTTAACCGGTTGGCAAAATACGGTACCGCTATATCCATATCATATGTGTCTTCCCAATCGATATTCATCAGATACCTGGATTCCTCTTGATTATCGTGCACTAATAGCACTTCTTTGAGGAATTTTACATAGTTGTTAACAACTTTATGTCTAGTCACTGCTCGCGTGGTGTTTTTAGTTTGATACCAACGCTTGACATACAGCGTGTGGTTCTTTATGTAGTCATCCGGTGTTCCAAAAGTCTCGCTCGTGCTCACAATCCACTCGACAAGATTGTATGGTTGATCAACGTCTGATGTTTTGTTATTCTGAGCCTCAATAACATCCCGATTTATTGTAACATACGGGTTGAATTTATTGAATCTTTCGAATGAGTCAGTCATTATATATATTTAGGTCGAGTATACTGTTAATCTAATCATCATTTATAATGCCTACCCAATCATTCCATGACCAGGCGCGAGCACCGGATCCAATAGTCAAGTTGTACGTTATAATATTAGGGTATGGCCAGTCTGTATCTGGATGATTATCAAATGTTACGTTATAAAAATCCGCGGTTGGGAACGACACTGTGCCTATGTTGTTGTTTATGGTCATGCCAAAACTCGCGTTGATCCACCCGGGGTTAATAGCCACATCGACCACAGATCCATCTGGTACATGGGCAGTAGATACTGTT
>Ga0222717_10004376_pt1 | contig 10432 bp, 19 predicted proteins | sample C33_18DmetaG_FD_165053 | JGI IMG/M metagenome (GOLD analysis project Ga0222717, IMG submission 165053) | Estuarine water microbial communities from San Francisco Bay, California, United States - C33_18D | ecosystem: Environmental > Aquatic > Marine > Unclassified | place: USA: California...
TCGGAAGTCATTACATTAACACTTCCTACATTGCTTATACCTAATTCAAACATTTTTACTCCTCATATGTTACACCTGCTATGTCTTCTCTGCCTACTATGTTAGGCTTTTCTTCTATTGGATTTGGTGGTTCTAGCTTAGACTTTCGTGTAATCAACATACTACCTTGTGTTACTGTTGAAACAATAGGATCATCTAGTCTGTGATAGCCATATAATTTTTTATCATCTGGAACATTAGTGTCCAATAAAGAAGAGTTATGAGCTATATGGATTTTTATTCCTTTTGCAGTAGCTATAGCCAACCAGAATTCACAACAAGCTCTACCAGCTTCGGCAAAGGCTACGTTTTTGTGAGTAAAATCAATACCATATAAATGAATATCCGATACTTCTTGTGCTACGGCATAAGCAATACTGTAGGCAACAGTGTTATTTAAGTATGCATATTTAGTTTTTTCAAGAACTTCTTGCAATGGATATTCAACAACATCTGGACATCTCTCGTCTAAGATACACGAAAATATAGGTATATTTAACTTAGCTTCTAACCTTTGTTTCATAATATCTGTTTGCTTACCTGCAAATTTTTGATCCAAGAAACGAGAAGGTGGATCCATCATAAACACTTTATCATGATAAATAACACCAGACATAGCATTTATTGCCCAGACTTCATCAAAATGTTCACTTCTAATTTTGGCTAATATATATTCTGAAAAGCTATTACCTAGCCCAACAATTGCTACGCTTTTATCTTTCACTTTGGTACCTTTACTGCCTTCTTCCCAATCCGACTCTAGGTAATCCATCTCTGTAAGCATCGCTATTTTCTTGACCTTCACCATAAACTTTAAGTCTGCTTATGGCTTCTCCGTATCTTTGTGTGTATAAAGCTAACATATCTGCTTCACCCTTCATAAAGGTGTAAGCTTCAACTAAGCAAGCATATAACAAAGCATCAGGAGCATTCTCACTTAACCATGTTGTACCACTATCATCAGTTGTTATTGATGCGGGTCTATAGAAATAATGTAATTCGACAGTGTAGTTTGAATCTGGAGTAGGTCCAACAATAAAGTTGTCTACGTCAAAAGAAGCATAATATTTTGGTGAACCAGTAGTTGCTGGATTAGGATTATACTCTTGTATAAAATTCACATCTTTTTGTAGAAGAAATACATTTTCACTGCTTGCATTTACATAAGATAAGGAAAAAGAGGCTAAGTAATCTGAAGGCTTTTGTAGAAATTGATTACTACTACTCATTGAACCAGTTACGTTTTTTCTAAAATAATCTAAATCAACAACCTTAAAAATTCTTTCTTCTGCATTTTTTATAATGAAGTCGAGTTCACCTACAAAAGTTGACTCACTGTTTTGTGTCCAATCTTGTATGGATTGTTTTAATGTTGTTAATGTAAAACTCATGATATACTCACTGTAACTGTTCCAACACTAGCCGTAGCCTCATAACTTGTCAACTTTTTTCCTATGATTCCGTCACCCGTGCTTGTGTAAACTGCAAAAATTCTTAATTCTTTACCTTGATGTGGTCGTGGTTGATACAAGGCTGTTGGATCTGGGCCTGGGTGATTAGGCTTTAATTGAGGATGTTTTTCTTCATACTCATCAGGACCTACTTTCAAACCATTCCATTCGGTTTTCATTTCTCGTAAACGATAACGAAAACCAGAACGATCTGAAAAACCCCATGCTTTTTTTCCTGTTGCGTACCTAGCCATTTTTCTTAAAACTCATTTTAATTTTTTCTTCTAAATGACCAATCATAACCCTTCTCATGTATTCAGCTCTTGATAGATCTGTAAATGAATATTCACGAATATCATCATTATCAACTCTAATAGAAAAATTATAGAACGCTCCAGACTTCTTGATAGTAGAAGCACTACCAGAAGCTATCTTGCTTGTGTTGACCAATGTTCCAAATTTTGTTTCTATTATATTTGTCATTTTAATAACTATAGTAGGACATGCTAGGTGTTAATTTTAAAGGAGTACTATTAGCATCCTCGGCTGCTGCTCTTTGAAATTCTTCTTCATAGACTGATTTTAATAGTTGAACTCTCTCTGGTGCTCTTTTCATCGCTAAATAATAAGCAAGACCTGCGACAGCACATGGTAAAAATCTAAATGGAGCATCGTTTGTATTGATTAAAGCATCTGCATCTTGAATACGGCTTACATAATAATAAACTAATGTGTAAGAAGCATCTGGAGTAGACCATAAAGTTATTGTAGGAATAGTTTGCCTATCAAAAAAGTATTGACTTGGTTGTCCGCTACTAGCTTTGTTAGGAATGGTTAGATATTCACTTCTACTCATTTGAGTTAATGTAAAATCTGTACCACTACTATTTCTTAAAACAACTTCCAAGAGATCGACATAAGTAGCATCGAAAGAATAAGTTGCCGTTCCAGAAGTAATAGATGTAGTAGCTTGTGTAACTGTCCACATATTCAAACCTCTGTTTGCCCAATCAGCAAACATAAGATTCAAAGAACGTCTAGCAGTCTTTGCATCGTAGCCAGTTCTTAATTCTAAACCACAACGCTCATAAGCCTCTTCTATTATTTCACCGACATCTAAGTCGAAATCTCTTGAATTTGATGTTGCCATTTATTATGTAGACCCCATCATAGATCTTCTTTTTCTCTTGGCTTGTAAAGGTGTCCTAGTTATACCTTGTCTTGTCTTTTTTGGAACTTTTGTAGTCATAGCTTTAGAACCAAAACCAGTCTTTGCTTTTTTCTTTTTAACAGAAGAACTAGGTCCATCGACACCTGACCTAGATACTTTTAGAGAAGGCACTATTTTATTTTTACCTCTATTCGGGGCTGGTGGTGGGGCTTTAGGAACAGAAGATTTTTTTACAACTTTCTTTACAACTTTCTTTCCGTCTTTTCTTGTTAAGCCTCTTTCTTTATTTAAGAAGTCTCGTAAAGACAAACCAGATGCTTTTAATTCTTTTGCAGAAACAATTCTAGGCTTGTTTGTTTTTGTTTTAGGCTTAGTCTTATTAGACCCGGCAAAATCTGATTTATCTTTTGCTTTACTAGATATTTTTGCAATATTAGTGTCCGCAAAAAAAGTGGTCTTTCCACTAGAAGCTCTTGGTTTCACTCCCGCATCACTAAAAAAAGTGTTTTTCATCTTTGAAGTGTTTGTTTTTATTTTATTCTTACCCGCAAAATCTGATAAGTCTTTCTTTTTTTTGTCTGTTGAAAAATCTGACTTATCTTTTTGTTTTTTCTTTAATCTTTTTGAAAAATCCGTTTCCATTATTTTTTCCTTCTCTTTAGTGATGCTACTCTTCTAGGCTTACCCGAAGGTTGACCCAACTTATTCTTCTGATTTATTCTACTACGTTTTTCAGCAGAAGTCATCTCCGAAGACGTTTTCGGAGTTTTAGAAGAAACTCTTTTACTAGGACGGCAATAAGGTGTACTTCTCTTTTCACCTTTTTTACGACCACATGCTTTCCCCGTCTTTACATCTTTCCAATCTTCTTTAAACCATCTTTTTAAAGCTAACCCTGCTTTGGTTTTTCTTACTGCCATTATGAATACTTTGTGACTTTACGTCTCTCGTTTAAGACTTGACCACAACCTCTTGCAATATTTTTATTATTTGATTTTCTTTTTGTAAAAGCTTTACCTTGTTTAGCAGTAATCACACCACCTTCTGCTTTTTTCTTGGACTTATTACCATAGTTTGCAGCACCAACCTTTCGGCATTTTGCGATGGCTCCTCCAGCATAAGCACTTGGAAAAACTTTAAATTTTGCTTTTACTTTGTGATAACATGCGTCTTTTGGCATATCTTAACTCCTCTAGTCCACTAACTCTATAACATCTACAAGACCATTTTTTCTTTCCACATTTTAAACAGTACTTAACAGGGCTTCCTCTGAATATTTTTTGTTTTTCTTTTTCTTTTTGGTCGTTTTTTATTTCCACTTGAAACCGACTTTGCTATTTGTTTGCTCATCGAGCCTCTCGACATAACCATCTTGCTTTCTCCTAATAAAATCTTCCCATAGAGGTTTTATCATCTTGTGGTTTTCAGATACTTTTTCTGCCATAATAGCTGTTCTTTTATCAACCTCAATTAAAGTTGACACAGACCATCCAATCGCACCTGCAAATAAAACTATCATTACACCAGTTGAAATCTCTTTAGTGTTCATTAGCACTTCCACCTTCTTCTAGCTTGTCTTAACCTACTATTAGGATTCTTTGCAGCTTTAGGAAATTGTTTCATTTGCCCAGCTGATCGTGCACAATATGACTTACGTCTTTTTGCAGCAGTGCTACCTTTTTTTACTTTACCAGTAACAGCCGTTTTTAGTTTACTTCCAGGGTTGTCTCTACGATATTTTTCGACACCCTTTTTAGTCATTCCCGCCCCACTTTTAGTAGAGCGGAAATACTTTTTAGTTTTTGGAGGTTGATTATCCCTCTTTTTATTCATGACAAGAATATAGTCAGCTTGTTACCACTGCCAGTGAAGCCATGTATGTATGCTCCACTTTCAGCTAACACACCAGCATCTGGAATGTTTAAGGTATGTAAACCAGTAGGAAAACTTTGAAGCAATATAGTTGCTCCACCTGATCCATCTTTAACAGTCAACACACCAGCAGAATTACCAAAGATTACAACTTGTCTTATCCTTGATCTAGTAGGTCCTACTACTGCTGCATCATCTCCTTGGTCATGGTTAAACGCTTTTACATCAGATCTAGATGCCATGCTAACCTCCTATTAAGCGATTTGAACATATTCAATAATGAATGTGAAAGATCCCGCTGTTGTTGCATCAACTGTGTTGGTAATGTTACAGAAAATAGTTCTTGCTGTGTCTGTGTACTGAACAGAAGCTGGAGCAGTTGTACCACTTTGTGTTTGTGCTACCAATGTTGTAGTTGTGACGTTATGTACTACTACAGTTGTGCCACCATCTAAAATCTCATCAGTGACTGCTGCAACGATTTGAGCACCAGAACTAGATGTACCAACCTCATATCCAATGTCACCAGTTCCAATAACGGGAGCAGTGTCACAAAAGATTTTAATGTCGGTGATAATTGTATTAGCAGGTTGTGTAAATGAACCGATTGTAGGACTGTCTCCAGCAGTAGAATTTACGGTTACGCCTGTTGCATAACCAACATGCTTTACATATTTGTTTGTTACAATTCCAGTCGAGGCAGTGCTTGCTACAGTTGTAATAGCACCAGTTGTACCGTCTTTTGAAATTACGTTAAATCCACCCTCGGATCGGACTGGACCTGAAAAAGTTGTATTAGCCATATCAATCTCCTTGTCTTGGCAAATGTCAGTCAGTTTATCCGACTGTCAAGGTTTAGTTTATTATACACAAAAAAGGGCAGTATGTAACTGCCCTTTCTTTAAAGTTTTAATTAAGCTTACGCTCCTGGTGAACCAAACACGGCACGAGGATCAGAGAAACCAAAAGAATATCTTTCTCTTGCTTTATATCTCATGTTTCCTGTCTCGAAGTCTGGATCCATCGCAGTAGCTAAAGACATTCTTTCGAAGTGCTTTAGACCATTTGGTGCATCTGTCTTAATGAAGAAAGCATCTGTATCAGTCAAGAAGTCATTGACCACATAACCATTTGGTAACATGCCCATTGACTGCATAGCGTTGACATCGTTGTCTGCTGTTCCTGGTCTCATATTAGAAGCCATCAATCTTTCTGCTACAAATTGTAACTGACGAGGGATAATTAACTTCATGCCTCTTAAAGCAATGATTAATCCTCTCTCATCTGTAAAACCTGCAATATTGATTAATGCATCTTCTAAAGATGTTTCGTTAAGATCTGCTGCTGCAACATTGTCTAGAGTTCCACCATTTGTTAATGGGTGATCTGCTACACATAATGCTTTTCCGTCACCACCTGTTACACCAGTGTCGAATGCATTATTTAATACACCTGCTGCTTTTACTTGCTTAGTATGTGCCATAGATCTTGCAAGTGCTCTTGTATAACGAGAAGAGATTTTGTCATAAAGGTTATCCTCTACGGCTTCTTCTGTTATTGAGAACGCCATTGCAACTGTCTCATGGTTATACCTTGCAGTATAAGCCTCATTTGCATCGTCAAATGTTACTGCGTTACCTTCCGACTTAGTCGGTGCAGCTCCAAATCCACTCAACATTACTTCTTCTTCAAACGCTCTGTCAGATGACTCGGTGTCAAAGATTTCGGAATGTTGACCTTCATACCTATTATACTCCATACCAAAGAGGGCGTTTAAACCCGGCTCTAATTCCTTGGCGAGTTGTGCTCTTGAAATTGCCATAGTTTATACTCCTTATGATATAGCAGCATCAGCATCACCAGAAGAACTGGCAAATACATGATTGTTGATTTTAACGATATAAGAAATACCACCAGCAGCGTAATCAGCGTTAGTCACATCTTCTTGAATACCCACAATCATTAGAGGGTTAGAAGGATCTGAGTTTTCTGCTGTTGATATATCAATCATAGCACTTGAAATACCAGTTGTAGTATCTCCAGCTGTAGCAGTAGCTAATTGTGCTGTTTTGAATATATCTGCTCTTGCAGTTGCCTTATTAGTGCTAGTCGTATCTGATGCAATAATAAATTTTTGCATTGGATTGTCATAGACAAAACACTTTATATCGTGGTTAGTATTGGCAGTACCTGACCCTGCCCATGTGTTATTAAAGGTCAATTTACCTGTTGACGCATCAACGTATTCACATCCAGCAAAAACACCAAGGAGTTGTTTACCATCTCCATCGGCACTTGTAATTATTGCTGCGGTTCCACCTGTCAACTCGACTTCAACTGGAGAACCCTGAAAAATCGCTGAAGCATCGCTTTTGATAAAATACTGACTAGTAGAATTGATGCCACCACCAATAACACTAATCGGCTTTAACCCAAACTTTACGTTTACATTAGCCATTTATTTAGCTCCTTATAGCTTCATTATAGTTACTCGGTTGGTTTTGCTTTACCACCGAAAGATACACGACTTTGCCTCTCATTATGGATCGGCATCGAGGGATGCTGTTCCCTCATTAGGTTTTCATCCACGGCTTTCATCTGGTTGCGGGTCTGGTCCCGATAATATTCAGTTCTTTCTTCGACCGTTTCTTCTGGTATTCGTGCAAGCATCAAACCACCTACTCCGATTACCCCTGCATTCTTACCCTCTTCAATGGTTGGATACATCTCTCCAGAATCTGGATATTCATCCGCCCTAACTGGCTCCCAACCTTCTCGCAACCTTGAGTGCATATTCGTTTTATCATCCTCACCTCTTAAATGAGTTCTGATCCAACGATGTTTGTACCCAGCGGGTGCATCTGGCATTGCCAACTTTGATGGGGGTGCCCACGGTTTTCTTCTTGCCGGGGTCTTTGCACGACTTTCATTATCTCGTGTTGTTCTTTTTTCTGCCATGTTTCTACTCCTTCACATATTTAGCATATTCTTCAAGCGGAACATTCAGACGTTTCGCAATCGCTATCTGCGAAGCAGTCAACTTGACTGTTCTGCGTCCCTTTGGTGATGACGACCTAGAAGCCGTTGTCCCAGCAGAGGCGACTCTGGGAGCATTGGATTTTTTCGGAGTTTCAGCAAATTTATGCGGAAATTCTGATCTAATCCTATTATCAAGTTCATTATAGTACTCATCTGACGTAGCGTCAAACCCTTCTTCCTCAATTAATTGTTTGTGCAAGCCAAAAGCAGCATAAGTCATGGTGTTATCTTGCCCAAACCATGTGTTTTTCTTAGCCCAATCTTCTGCTTTAGGGTCTGGCTTTACTTGAGGTTGTTGTGCTTGAGTTTGTTGTGCTTGAGGTTGTTGTGCTTGTTGTGCTTTGGTTTCTCTGTCTGCTTTTAATTGAGCAAGTCTAGATTCTTCCATTGCTATTCTAGAAATATTCTGTTGAGCCTCGTACATAGCATCTGCATTACCTTCTTCTAATGCTTTTTTATATGCTTCTTTTGCAGCTATTGATTGAGATTGTACTCTTGTATCAAATTCGCCAACATAAGTTGTATCTAGCTTATCAATTCTAGTTTTTAATTCTTCGTTTTGTTTTTTAACGGCTTCAGCATATTCAACAGCAGCTTGTCTCTGTCTCTCTTCTTCACGAAATCTGTTCGTAAGTTTGCTAATCCGTTTCTTAACAGAGTCAGAATACTCAGACAAGTCATCACCATCCTCAGATTTTGGCTTATCCTTTGCTTCAACAGTAACTTCATCTGTCTCTTGCTCCTTCTCTACTACTTCAATTTCTTGACCTTCTTCTTCGGCTTCTTCAACCTTAACATCTTCTTGCATACTATACTCCGTATGTTTTGGATGCCGTCAGGATCGACAATGGTTACTCTAGTTTCTCCACCCCTATTGTCTTTATGCTCCGTAAGATTTTATGTCATCAGGATCAACGATGGTTGCAATAACTTCATCATCGTTAATAATTCTAACTTCTCCACCTTCGATTTGAAATCGTGAACCTGCGTAACGACCAATACAAACCCAATCGCCTTCCTTACACCAAGCTCCGTCTTCTCCAAATTTATCGATATCTTTATAAGCAAGAGGTCCAACTTTAGCTACATAAGCCGTAACTGTGGCTCTAGCTTCTCTTTCTCTTACTGGATCTGGGACATAAACACCACCTTCAGTTTTATCTCTACCCATATAAGGCATAACTAATATTCGCCAACCTGTTGGCTGTGGTATTCTTTGTGTTAAATTTAATTTTTTTGCTTCTTCTTCGGCTTTTTTCTTAGCGTTCCTCTGTGCTAGAACGTATTCTGGTACTATTAGAGTCATCATCCACCTTTTTTAGCAGGGTTTGTATATGTTCCAATGCGTAAGTCAATCCCTGAATCTCACCTACCATTGCCTTGTAATGACCAATATCAGATGCACTGCCACTGGTCAAGGAAATACTTATATCATCTACTCTAGTCTGTAAATCTTTTTTATATTTGTTTAAAAAATCTGCTATGTACACTAAGGTTTACCTGCATTTGTAAGATAATTAACAGCATCATTAACAAGAGTTGTTGCTTGTTTTGTAGACCCTTCGCCAAACATTGTGTCAAGTGCACTGCCTATATAGCTCTTATCATATGTTTCTGCATCATATTGTTTACTCATTGGATCTCTTGAGGCTTGATATTGAGAAGCTTGTTCTGGTATAAAATTAGATGGGTTGGCGTTTAAGTTAGCCATTAAAGAAGGTAATCCTCCACCGAGCATACTAAAAACATTTAAGGCAGCTGTATCCATACCCGATAAAGCATCTGGTTTTTGTTCTTTTATTCGACCTAATTGTGTTTGCTCTCCTAACGAACTACCAAACAAAGAACCAAAACCTTTGTTTAAATCTCTTTGTGTTTGACTAGCTAATTTGTTCGGATCAAACCCAGGTCTATTAGGATCATTCATAGGATTTACATAACGATTATAGTTTTTATTAGCTATATCAGCTATATCTCCCAGAGACGTTTGACCGCCATAGGTATAGTCTATATTTTCTGGATCTATTCCAAACATTTTACTAAAAAAGCCTTCATAGCCATACGGGTTAGTCGAGGTTATACCTCTAGCTGTTTGTAACGCTTGTTTTGCATCATAGGTATCAATGATACCTCCACCACCACCTATGTTTTGATTTCGAATAGCTGCAGCTATATTTGCATTAGTGTTGACATTATTGTCAGATACTGAAGATTGAGAAGGATCATAGCCACCACTATCAATACCCATCGAATTTGAATTACTGTAAGTACCAGAAGTATCGCCACTTAGGTCAAACTCATCTATAGCCACTTACTTGACTCCTCTAAACCCTAGTCCTTGGATAGCCATGCCACCACCACGAGAAAAACCTGGGACTCCACGACCTTTTAAGATATCTTTTTTAGTAACTTTACCATCACCCGTTAAGTCTGGAAAACCTCCACCATCTTTTCTTTTGATCAGTAACATTTTTCTAATCTTTCTTTGAGCTTCTTCTGGAGAGATTTTACCACTTACTGCATCATTCTGGATGTTTTTAAATTGACCCATCTGTGCTTTTGAAAGTTTGTCTGTATTCATTGTGGTTACGTTAGATCCACCTTTTGAATATAGAGCTGGCTTCATACCACTCAAATCTGGATTGTCCATTTCTTTTCTATATTCACCTGTTCTGAATCCATCTTTAAGATCTTCTTTTTTCATAACAGGTGCTCTACGACCTCCTATAATATCTGGCTTTAGTTGTTTTTTCTTTTTCTTTTTCTTTTTATCTGTATCAGACATTACACTCTCCAAGATTTGCGATCCACCGTCTTTTCGGTTACGACCTTTGTTAATTAAGTCTTTAGCTTTTTTTGT
>Ga0222717_10004378_pt1 | contig 10431 bp, 12 predicted proteins | sample C33_18DmetaG_FD_165053 | JGI IMG/M metagenome (GOLD analysis project Ga0222717, IMG submission 165053) | Estuarine water microbial communities from San Francisco Bay, California, United States - C33_18D | ecosystem: Environmental > Aquatic > Marine > Unclassified | place: USA: California...
TCTCTTAAAAGACCCTTGACTTTTGTTTGCTTCGTTTTGTTCTCTTGAACAATTGCTTTTGTTAATTCACGAATTAGACATTCGTAAAGAAAAGCGGTATTTCTTTTCTTATTATGTTTCATGTTTGTTTCCTTGTTTTATACTGTGTCGTTAATTAGTTGCGTTATTTGACTCCAAACATTTTGGGGCATATCATTTAAGGATGGGTTGATCTCATCAATGTAGGCTTTGAGTGCTTGGTCCGCATGCATAAAATCTGAATACTTCATATCCATCCCATGTGCTTTAGAGAGCCAATAATCCCGGCCGCCTTGTCTCTGAAAGTCCATATAGATTTCAGTAGGAGAAAACATGCCTTCACTTAGTCTATCAAATTCTTCTTTGATAATTCTTTTTAATGTTTCTTTATTAAGTTTCATTTGGGTTTCCTCGAGTTATAAGCATCTTTGTATCTACGCATTGCTTCCTTGCTCCTTTCTGGTGTATCAGAATATCTTCCGTCGGATGTGGGGTGTGATTTTTGCAATGCAGCCATACGATTGTAGAAATCAGGATCGGCGTCTGGTTCATTTTCCATGGCTGGATCATCGGTGTAACTACCATGCTTATCAATATCATCTCTTTGTTGGTGAGCCAACGATGTGATCTCTTGATATTCCATGTCTAGAATATAGTCGACATAAGAAGGGTCTCCGCCAAGAGCATCTATAAACATGCGAGCTTGGTCGATATGGGCTTCATCTCCAGAGTTGATAAGCGTATTAATTTTTCCTTGTTGCTCAGGAGTTACGTTTCCTCCAATTGGAGGTATGGTCATCGTTTCATTCATGACAGCATCAAGCTCTTCTTTGATAATTCTTTTTAATGTTTCTTTATTAAGTTTCATATTGTTATCCTAAATTTGCTACTCTTCTTAATTCACTATCCAAGTCTTCCACGCCGTAAGCGCTGGTGAACTCTATATCGCCTGTCGCTGGTTCATATACGAAGAGGCTAATTGATCCTTTATCAGCAGACCCACCATCATTGGTTCTTTGAGCAAAATCTTCAGGTTGGAACATATAAAAGAACCTTCCTCCATAAGGATTTGGCACTATCTTATTGGATCTAGCCCCAACGTAGCCTTTTGTTGCTGTAGTTCCTGAGTAGTGCCCAGGATATGCTGGATCCAAAGCTTGTCCTATGGAAGCTAGTTGCTCCGGGCTATGAGACCGCAAGTCATTAAAAGTTTTCCTAGGCTTCTTCCCCATATCTTTGAACTTTTTCATCAGCTCGTTCTCTTTTTTTGCTTTAAATTTTTTAAGCAAAGCAGATTCATCAAGAACAGCTTCGAGCTCTTCTTTGATGATTTGTTTAAGTGTTTCTTTGTTAAGTTTCATTTGGGTTTTCCTTTTTGTTTAGTGACTCGATCAGATTCTTGATTGAGGCGTCAATGCTAAATAGCTTGTCTTCCTCTTTTGAGTCTCCCTCGTAAACTCCTCTAGATAAAGAATCTAGTCCACCGAATCCCACTTTGCCTGGAAATGTTGTTCTAGAGGTAGAGCCCCTTACTTCTCCGCTAAAAGCTTGGTTTTTCATTTGCTTTGAAAAGCCGCCTTTGCGATAAGAAATTTTGTGTTTCTTGTATGGTCCTCTCTTCTTTGGTTTTGAATCATCGTCACGTTTAGCTGGAGGTTCAGCTAGTAAGTCGCCTTCCTCTTCTCCTCCGCCTAGGTCACCACCCAAGTCGTCACCTAGATCATCTCCACCTAGGTCACCACCCAAGTCGTCACCTAGATCATCTCCACCTAGGTCACCCCCTAAGTCACCCCCTAAGTCACCCCCTAGATCATCTCCACCTTCAGGTGCCTGCGAGGCTGCTTCCAGTGCAGCCATGAGTTTTTTGTCTGAGAACATTTCTCTTTGCATTCTCAAGTATTCGTCTTGTGACAATCCAAGTAAGTTTTCTGAAACCCAGCGACGAGAGAAATATCCCTCTGTTGCTGCACCAGCAATATCAAATTTTGTCTTCCAATGTTCAAGCTCTTGCATCTCGGCAATTTTTGATGGATTATTAAGACTTAGTTTAAACCCCAATAGATCATCTCCGCGATATCCGAGAGTGTATAGATGGACGATTCCAATCTTTTCTAGTTCTGAAATGAGAACTCTTTGCAGTCTTTGAATGGTTCTTGCGAAGCGGATGTCTTTCTGGGCCAACGTTGTCTTGTCTTCTGTTGCGCCCTCACCCATTGATAGATAAGATTGTGGAACCTTAAGTGCTGAGAACAGTTTATCTCGAAGATATTTAACGTCTTCGATCTGTGCTGTAAATTGGCCACCCGGTAGGTTAACGATATCCGTAGACGATTGTCCACCCTTAATTGGAATAAAATAATCTTCCTCAATCGATAGTGGATTGTAACGCAAATCCACACGACCAGATGTGGGGTCTACAACTTGGTGACGCTTCATTTGAGTCATAACCTTTTGCATGTATTGCTCGACATCTTGAGGAGCAATTCCACCAACGTCAATCTTGAACACACGGCGCTCTGGTGACCTCGTAATACGATAGGCCATCATTGCGTCCTCGAGAAGCGTAAGTTGTCTCCAGATGCGTCTAGAGGGCTCCAAAACAGATGTTCCATAGGGAGCATGTTTGTCATTCCCTAAGACACGAAAGTGAGCGATTTGCCAATTTTCTAGAGTCAACCCAGCATTATTCCATTGGAACTGGATATAGTTTGGATTTGTTGGATCTTCTCCTTCAAGTCTTTCGACTTCTGAGGCCGGAAGTCCAATGCAGTTTTGAATTCCTTTACTTTCATCAATGTCTAGATACACAAAGAGGTCTCCATATTTACACATGGTTCTAGCCCAACCAAAGAGGTTGTGCTCAACATTCATAATTTCATAATATAGTGAGTGTAGCATATATTTGATTTCATCATTCGGACACTTGATGTGAAGCATTGGAGTCAAAGCTGAGTGAGTTGTCATCTCGTCAGCATAGATATCAAGAGATGATGCGATCTCAGGTGTGAACTCCATTTGGTCAAAGTCAACATATCTCTCAGATCTATTTCTGTTTGAGATCATGTTTAGAGCCATGACATTCATCGGGTTGTATTCTGTCTTCTTGAACTGCTGCCCAGATGCTGACTTAAACCTTTTTGCATAAGCATCTAAATGCCTTCTTCTTAGTTGGCGTCCTGACTGAGTTCTTCTTTGAGTAATTGGTCCGGAGAACAATCTAGTAAGCGTTTTGAACAATTCATTTTGGTTATTGTTCGGATTTCTATTATTACGGGCCATATTTTATCCTTTATATATCCACAAAAATTCTTTTGTTTTTTTGATTTCCTCCTCATGCTTTTGCTCAAATGATTCATTATAAAACTTTTGGCCCTTGATTTGAGTATTCATTGTTGTTGTGCTCTTGAATACTCCCCCTAGCATTGCTTTTTTGTATGCCATGTCTTTTTCATTTTCTGAGAGTGCTGTATCTCGCACCCAACAGGCAATTGCTAAGGACATTACAAGATCATCATTATATGATCGCATTGCTTGAGGTTTACCATTATGCCAAATAAAAGTCTTCAATTCATGAAAAACACGAGAAGAGTGTATGTTAATTAGTTTGTTTCTGACGTATTCCTCTAATTTGGCAACGATGAGTGGTCTTGTTTTTGTAGATGTTGTAAAACCCAGCACAGCTCTCGTGTCATGTTCGGCCAAATAGGCCTCTACATACTCATGAGTTGATTTGATGGAGTAATAGATTTTCTTGTAGCCCATGTCTTTAAGTTTCTCTAGAACAGCAATTCCAATCCCATTGTTCTCAACGACCAATAAGCATGTGCCATACTCGTTTCCTGCTGCAAATAAAATACCAGCATACATGTCCAAATCTGGTTTACCTTGATATTCGGCCACAACAGTCATTGTATCAACCCTAAGGATGTGGAAACAACTGTAGTCTGCACCGTCTCCCCGAGCGACGTCTGCTACAAGAATGTATGGGAGTCCTTCTTCGGGCTTCTCCCATATCCAATAGTTTCTATCATAGCCCGTTCTATAGATGGGGTCTGAAATGTTGTGAAACACTCTCTCCAAATCATCCGGATTTATAACTGTTTCTCCAGAGGCATTAAAAGAACACTCTAGTTCCTGTGCGATCTCTCGCTTGGACATGTTTGTTGTCTCTTTGTCAAACCATGCTTGATCCCTATCCGGGTGGACATCCCACATTAATTTTATTGGGTGGAAATCATTAGATTCTGTTTCGGAAGCAGTATAGGTTTTATGGAACCAATTTCCGACGCCGTTAGGGGTGCTCAGAGCGATACAGCGTCCCCCTGTTGACAAAGTAGGGTAAAGACCCGTCCAAAGCTCATCAAAGCCTTCAACAAACGCAGCCTCGTCCACAATGAGTAGCGACAATGCTTCTGAACGACCAGCGTCACCTGATGTGGATGCTGCCTTGACCATTGACCCGTTTGATAATTCAAACGACTGTCTGTTGTCGACTGTAATCTTTGCGATTAACATCCATGAAGGAATGTTCTTAAAGATCATCTTAACCTTCTTAATGAGGTTTGTTGCTGTGGATAGTTTGGTTGCGATAACGAGAACGTTCTTTTCTCGGTGGAACAACATGAACCAAGCAACATAGGCAGCAGAGATTGTCGAGATCCCAAGCTGCCTTGCTTTTAAAATAATATTAAAACGATAATCATTAAAATCCTTTAACAAATCTTTTTGATAGTCAAAAGTATTGAAAGGAATTTGTCCATGCATTGGGTGAGAGATCTTGCAATAATTGTCAATAAAATATTGAGGATCTTTTCCGCACTTTACAAGTTCTTTAACGATTTCATTTTTGGTGAGTTTCATCTAGCCTCAGTATTTATTTTGCATACCAGGGTTCTTCATTGATGAAGGAATGGCTACTGAGCCTTTACGATACCCAGCTGCTTCAACTGCTTTCATAGCTTCGCGAGCTTGGTCTTGGCAATAAAATTCGTATAGAGTTCCATTGTCGACAAAGCCGATGTATCCATTGTTGTAGTCATAGGTTCCGTCTTCACCACTCTTGGATCGACTCCCCCATTCTCCACCTTCTCTGCAGCCAAGTTTTATTAATTGTTGGCTTAGGCTATCACCATCGGTAGCTTCAGCAATAACAGCTTCAAGTTCTTCTTTGATGATTTGCTTTAACGCTTCTTTTGTGAGTTTCATTTCTATTATCCTTTGGGTTAATTTTTTAATTTTGTGGGGCTTCATCCAGCCTCAACATTATATATTATGGAACAGCGGTAGTTGTGTAAGTCTTTCCTTTGTATCCCATTCTTTTCATTTGGTCTTGCAATGCCATTGTTGGATAATTTTCTCCCTTAAAAGCAGGATGTCTATAAGCTAAATGTCTGAGAACTTTGGCTGACCAATCATAGTTCTTAGGGCCCCTTTCGAGCTGGTCAATTCCCCATTTCAAAGCTTCTTTTTGTTCATCATTGAAGTCGTATGCGACCCCCATGTCCGCCTTTGGCATTGGAAAATCACCACCGGCAGTGTAGCCCTCATCAACAACCTGTTCCAACTCTTCTTTAATGATTTGCTTTAACGCTTCTTTTGTAAGTTTCATTTCTGATTATCCTTTGGGTTGATTTTTTCATTTTGGGGACGCTTTGCTTTTGCAGTTTCCAAAAACTTTTTTGTAATATCTCGAATAGATGTCTCTTGTGGTTCATCCATTTTAAGTCCGCCAACCTTGTAATGTTGATAGGCTTGAACAAAAGTCCTAACGCGAGATGTTGTTTGAACCAATATTTGCGGCTCTCCTTTTTTAGTTAAGGAAACTGACTTGCCTGTAATTGCTTTGTATTCTTTTTGCAAGAACTTTTTAACTTCATTTATTGTTTGTGCAATATCGTTTTCAAAACCATTGCCTTTGAGCTCTTTCATCCTAACATCTGACTGATAGTTGATAATCATTGAGTCTCCATAGAATTTTACCTTGAAACCGTCGTTACAACGTTTATCTAGAAGAGGAATACCTTCCTCTCGCTTAAGTCCTACTTTTCGCACTTGACCATCAAGTGCATAGTTTTCCATGTGGCCACCATCATATGCATTTGCTGCAGCTTGAGATAGTCCTTGAATAATTTCTAATGTTTCTTTGCTCATTTGTTTGGTCTCCATCCAGATTTCCATCTTTCTTCCCGACCTTCTATCCACTGGATGTAACATTTGTAGCAACAATCAAATTTCGTCATGTAAAGATCATCGACGGATTTGAATGAATAAGTGTTACAAGTAGGACATGAACGCTCGGATTCTCTATTAAGTAGTTCTTCTGAGATTAAAACTCCATCTAAATCAACCTTCTCGCTATCCACCTTGTCTTGTCGATAGTTAGATTTTAGGTCGTCGAGATATTTTCTTTCCTTATCATCATCCCATTGGGACTTCGGATTGACAACAGCTTCTTTGCCATATTTGTCTGCTATGGCTTTCTCAACCTTTACAGCGTAGTTTGGATCTTTGCTCATTAGTTCTCCGATATTTGATTAACAGCGTAGTAAGTCGCAACAGATGAAGCGGTGCCAATTGTAAAGCCACCTAAGAACATCCACATGCCTCTTTGAGGATTTGAGTGCCTTTGTAACAAATCAATCTCTTCGTCTTTAATGGCAATCAACTCTGTGTGTTTGAATTCTAGAGAGTCATGCTTTGCGCTGAGAGTGTCATGATCGTATTGAAGTCTTGACAACTGTGTCTTCCATTCAAGATCTTTTCTTATCTCGCACTGCTGGACTGCCAACTCAGAGTCAGCCAGCACAATAGCCACGGCCTCATCATTGAATAGTCTACCTTCGAAAGGCGCTCTGTCGCCTACGTCGACCTTTGTAATCAATGGGTCGGCACTAGCCAAAGCCATAAGTAGAAAAAACATTAGATCTCCTTGATACCTAGTTCTTTAATCTTTTTGTCAATAGCGTTAGGATCGTCAATCATCTCTTGCACGAGATTGTCTCTGTCTTCTTCCGCTTGTTTTAGTTTTTGCTCTGCGTCAGCATGGATGTTTATTATTTCTTTAACATGCTTGTCGGCAGCAGCCTTTGTTGCAGCGAGCTCTTTTTCATTAGCTTGGTTTACAACGTCAATTTCTTTTTCTTTTAATTCAACCTTTCTATCGGATGCACTCTTGCCTTTACGGCCAAGCAGGAAAACCGCAACAACGGCGATGCCTGCTGCTACGAATTCCCACTTATCTTTAAGCCAGTTGAGCATTAGCCTCTCCAAACTTTTGCGAAGTCAATCGCTGTTTGTCCGCCAATGTAAGTCATTGCAATCATGCCCCAAGTATCGGCATCAAGACCTGCGCCCCAATAAAGTAACCCAGTAGCCACACCAAATACAAGCAGCTTGCGAGAAATAACTTTCTCCTGAACTGCATCAAATACTCCCTTATCTTTTCTATCAAGATAAAGAGCTCTCTGAATGTCATCTTTGTGTTCATCCAGAGTCTCTTTAATTTTGTCTTTGCAGTCAATGCCTGCCAGCTTCTCAGCCAATTCTTCTTTAAGTCCCATAATAGATCTCCTATTTTGAAACTAAATAGTCATTACAACTACAAATTGACCTGAGCATATCCGTCAACTTTGTCTATTTCAATCGTTGTATCGACAACATCCTTGAGAGATTCGAGGTGAGTAATCAACAAAACAGTCTTGAATTGAGTCTTGATCATTTGCAATAGCCTAACAAATCCTTCCATGTGGTCGGCATCCAATGCGGTTGCGGGTTCATCCAAGATAAACACTTGCGACTTTGGCAAAGAAGATACAGAAACAAGAGCTAAACGAACAGCCATGGAAGCAATTGTCTTTTCTGCTCCAGAACCCATTGACAATGGCCGAGGGTCATACTTTGGATGTTGCAAGTAGATTTCCAACTTATCACCTTCATTATCGAAAAACACATTGAACTCCACAATGGGTGATAGAATCTTTTGAATTTCAGAGTTGATCACGGGAAGCATTGACTTGATTACTTCATAAGAGATTCCGTTGGCATGAGTTGCCTGAACGAAAACATCATATGCAATATAATCTCTCTCTGCTTCTTTGATCTTTTCAATTTTTTCTTTAGACTCTTGTATAGCACGAGTGGCAGAGCCTTTTTCTGACATATATTCTAGAACTTTATTGTCGCACTTTTTGATATCAGACTTTTTTATGTCCACAGTCTTGTTGATAGCTTGAAGATCTCGACGTAGTGATTCAAGATTTTCATATGCTTCAATGTTCTCGTTGTAATATGCAATATTCTCATCCAACCTTTCGATCTTCTGATTGTTGACTTGGATTTGAGACTTTGCGTTTTTGATTTTCAACTCAATTGTCTCATATACCGATCTAAGATCTGCAATGCTCTGTTTTGTATCGGAATAATTCTCCATCTTAGATCGCAATTCTTCTGCGTCGAAAAGGGATCCCTTAATCTTCAACCTAGTGAGTTCGGAAACCAACTCGTCTTTCTGTTCACGAACTGATATGATATCAATCTTTGCTTGTTCTGCTGCCTTAACGAACTCGTTGTTACTGCAGAATTCACAATCCGGATCATATTCATGGTCGTGAAGCATGTCAATCTTGGACTGGAGACTGTCTGTTTGTCTGACTAATCTTTTAACGTTTGGTTGAACAGTGGATATCTCAGATACAATAAGATTATATGCTTTCATTTCATCTTCTGCTTGTTGTGCGTCCTTATCAAGTTGAGGAAGTAAGAACTCCAAATCTCCAATTTGAGACACTTTAGACTCATACTCTAATTCATACCCTGTCAATTGTTTTTGAGTCCTTGAGAGGGCAGCTATGGCCCTAGATCTTTGAGATTGTAGATCAACAATATCAATTGGTTTTTGAGACGCTGCTTGGACTTGATCATTGATTGATTGCTGCTCTTGCAGCAAGATTTCCAATCGTAACCTGTGCTTATCGCACAAGTCCTTTTGGGTCTGAATATCTTCGATTATTTCGCACAATTCAGATTTTGCCCTCTTAAGCCTCTTCTCTGAGTCGTGCGAGTTTAGATGCTTAATTACTCCTCTCAATTCTGCAGAGTCAGCTTTTGCTAATTTATGCATTTGATCGAAGACTTGGAGATCAAGAAATTTTGCAAGAATTTCTTTACGCTTTGTTGATCCTTCATTGATAAAACCAAAGGATCCATTTTGTGCTGATAGTGATGTCATCATAAAATCACTTAGCGTCCCAAAGGTATTCCTAATGTTTTCATCAGTGGCGTTCCTTGTTTCTCCGTTTTTAGACTCCGCATGGGTGCCTAGTGAATACTTCGTGAAGTCCAAATCTGTTTTTGCTGATGTCTTTGTTTTTTCTAGTGATCTCGAGATTTTATAGAGATCATCGCCGACTGATATCTCGAGCTTACAAAGAGCTTTTTCTTGGTTTTGATTGATGATATGGACATTTTTTCTTTCTCCTTTTGATGTCGTATTGAATAACCCAAATAGGGCGGCATCGATAATAGATGACTTGCCAGAGTAGTTTTTACCGAATATACCGACCAAGCCATTGAGTTTGGAAAAATCAATAGAATTTCCTTTTCCGTAGTTAAATAGATAGTTCCATTCCATCTTTTTCAAGTCCCACACAATATTTCTAGAGATGTCATCTGCAGACACTCTCTTTAGGTAGCTTCTCGACAATTCCACAACTCGCTCTTTGACAGCCTGGTCTATCTCTTTTGAGTTCATAAATTCACGTAGAAATTTTTCTTGATTTGATGGGTCCCGCATGTTGATTGCTCTACCAGTTGCCGATGACACTGATGCATTGGGCCCATCATAGTTGTTGACAAAGTTTACAGATGTTGCAGACCACTTCGCTTGAGCATAATCGCACACACGCTTTAATTTCGATAAAGGTATATTGTGTTCGCATATTATTCTCAACCTAGAGTTTTTGGGAACATTGTCTTTTGGCAATGTTCCATCCGCATTTAACTTAATTGTCACGAAAGGTCTGGGTGATTGGAACAATCTTTTCTCGACACTGTGCTTATCTTTATTGTGAATATTCCACAACAAGTAACCCTTCAGTTTAGATTCTCCAAAGTTTTGCTGAACGGTAGATCCAGCATACCACACACGTTGTTGATTGTCTAAGTATTGAGTCCTGTGGATATCTCCCAACATGGCATAATCAAAAGACTCAAAAATGCCAACATCATCCTCCCCGTGATCTAAGCCAAAGCCAGACCCCACTTGGGAACCCAAGATTGCTCCATGATATAGAGCGATGTTGATTGAGTTCTCATTTGAAGGTTTTTGCCAAGACTCTCGATCAAAGACTGATAGAACATTAAAAGTTAAACCAGATTCAGGCGAATACTCTCCGGAATTCTTCAACAAAGTGAAGT
>Ga0222717_10004380_pt1 | contig 10426 bp, 7 predicted proteins | sample C33_18DmetaG_FD_165053 | JGI IMG/M metagenome (GOLD analysis project Ga0222717, IMG submission 165053) | Estuarine water microbial communities from San Francisco Bay, California, United States - C33_18D | ecosystem: Environmental > Aquatic > Marine > Unclassified | place: USA: California...
TAAAAATCCATCCATATGCCAGTAAAAAACATATGACGATATGACTAGCATATACAAACATAAACTTAGAATTATTATAGTTAGTCTTAACCATTCTTTATATATACTATTTTTTTTCTTGGAATAATTAAGACGAATAATATTAGTATTATCAGAAATATTCTATATGTGATTAAATTACTATTGTAATTAGTGTATATAGTTATTATGAGACTAACGATATATATTCCTATAGTTTTTCTATCAAACGAATTATCAATCACTTGATAACTATTTATATTAAATGGCGATTTACTAATATCTATAGGTCTAAACATATTTTTTGTATTTTCAAGATTAAGATTAGTATAAGATGAATAACCATAAAATATATAATCTAGTTTTTTTTTCTTAAGAAAATTTAGTAATTGTTTGATATAACTTCTTTTTTTATAGTTAATTTTAGGTCCCAGTACTATTAAATCATACTTTGTAAAATCGTATTCTGATACATCTTTAAACTCATAACTATCTAATGTGGTTTGCCATTTTTCATAACCTATCATAACAATTTTTCTATTTTTGTAATTTTCTAGAAAAGATATATCCGGTTTCGCTTTCATATATGAAAAATCAACCCTATTAAAATTTTCGATTAATTCAAGAACTACCATATAAAATAAATAGATATTTAAAAATTTATTTTTTTCTTTGTATTATATATAATGCCAAGAAAAAGTAGTCCTAGAAAAAGTCCAGCCCAAAGAAAAGGTGCTGTTGTTAATATGAGTGAAGTTCCTACTTCAGTTCAACAAAAAGTCAATGCTCAAGCAGCTAAACATGGAGGTCTCTCTGAGCTTAGAGGTTATGACAACGGTGCTGTTGGCGCATTCTTTAATGATGGTCAATTCAGATTTGTTAAAGGTGCTGACAATATTAAATCAATTAGCAGAAGCCCTAAAAGAAAATCATATTCCCCAAGAGGTGCTAAATCTGTCATGTCCAGATATTACAATAAGAAAAGTTACAAATCTAAAGGTAGAAAAGCTGCTGCCATGAAAAGAGATATGTGCACACAAAACAAACCTTCCCATGTTGTATCTGATTCAAGATGGGCAAGAAACCCACGTAAATATGATCTTGAAGGATTTGACGATGGTTCACAATGTGACGGACCAGTTCTTAAATACAAAAAAAGAACTGCTAGTCCTAAACAAGCTGCTGCCCTTGCTGCTGGTAGAGCCAAAAGAGGTCAAAGAGGAGGAGCTAAACCTGTAAGTCTCAAAACTGCTGTAAGTCTTCTTAGACAATACTACGCTGAAAAATACAACTAAGTATTTAAATAAATAAAAATTATTTTATTCAAATACTTCAATTAATAGTAAGTTTAATCTTATTATCGGTTATTGTAAATAGATCACTATGTTGATTAAGAAGCTGTTCAGTATCTGTCAATTTTAAATTTTTAAATACTTCAAATAGATATTCATCGTTAAATTCACCTAGTATAGGATCGCAATCATGTAAGTAGAAATTATTTAATGTATCAATTTTATATTTATTTGGATAGTTGATATTCAGATTTAAATCGGTTTTTACTAATTTCTGATAATCGGATGCCCATAAATGACTACTTGCTATAGGTAATACAACCGATAGTTGTTCTAGAGGTGTATATTCCCTATTATCAAATTTAGTAGGATATACTCTATCTATAAGATGAATGACTAAATCTTTTAATAATGGTGCTTGTCTATATCTATAAAACCATGAATAACTCACACAGTCTTCAAGATAATATTTAATATTCCATTGTAGTCCATCTATATAATTTCTGCATAAATTAGTAATAAATGTCTTGTTTTTTAATGGATTTCTTATCTTAAAATAATGCTTGTAATACAAATTTTGCCAATCATCAAACCCTAATTTAACACTGTTATCTTTATTAAAAACTGGATAATAATTAAGTTCTTGGAGTTCTCTTTCCATATTATTACTATATTCCATTCGTGGCCTTCCTCTATCAATACGTTTTTGATAGCTTCTTAGATAGTTATCTTCATTACTATAAAGAAAACTCAATATTTGTCTTACAAATATGAAATTAATATCATTGTTGTCATCTACTAAATATTTCCGTCTGATACTGAAAATATTGCAATATATGTCTATTAAACTATTAATACCACCAGTATTGATATCAATACCTACAATACCAGGAACAAAATCATTACCTATAAAGAAGCATAGGCATACGTAGTCATTAATAATTCGTTGTTTTTCTATTTCATCAAAACTAGAGGTGTCTGTTGTGCTATCATCGTCATCATTATCTAAAGAATATGTATTTTCATCTATTTTTGCCTTGATATCTTTAAATAGTTCATCACTAAAAGATTCCACATCGAAAAACAACAATTCGTCCATATTTACTTTACCAAAATGAACTGCTTCTCTTAACAAATATACTTTACTACCACTGACGAGTGATAACATTATAAGATCCGCATCAAGACCGTAAATACTATTGATATCATCTTTAGTATATTTTTTTATATGTTGTAGAATTTTATGTTCTCCTTCACCCCTTATCCCTGTATCGTCTAAATACAAATCAATATGTGAGTATTTATCTTCTTTATGCAGTTTATTTAGTTGTTGTTTTAAGAAGTTTGACAATTTTTTCATAAATATTGTTCCTGGTGTTATACAATTACTATCGAAATAGTGATTATCGTTATTATATTTTTTGAGTATGTTGGTTCTCATCTGGTGTTCTTTTACTGATCTAAATCTTCTAACACGCTGTTGTTCCATTTTACCTCTAGGTGCCACGCCATCAATAGCAAGATATAACATTTTATCAGGTTCAGAAAAATCTATTAGTTTAATAATGTATTCAAATATCATATTAAATGATTTTCTTTCAAATTCAGTAAGCTTTGATATATCATTTAGATACGAACTCAGTTTGATTTCACGATTATGCGATTTCACATCTGCTGGATTTTGAGCCTCTATTTTTTTTACACATGGATGAATAAGACAATTCATATCAAGATATAAGTTGTTTAAATTAATACTTAGATTTTCAAGTATTAAATTAGGATTATTAGTTGTAATATGTCTAAAATATTTCGGAATTCCCATTGTTTATAAATAATTATATTAAAATCTTTTTATATTGATATCAAATTTATTAATATATATATTGTTTCCTTAACTTGGTATACCATTGAGTAAGACATCTTATACCGCCACCCTCTTTCCAAAGACTATCTATATTTATAGTCAATACCCTATAATTCAGTATTTTTAATAAATCATATAATTTTTCACTTTTGATTAAATCAGAACATATGATGTTATCGTCACAAATTAACATATTACATGGAATAGGATTATTAGGACTAACATAAGATTTTATATCTAAAACTTCATATTTATTTACTGAAAATTTATCAATATAATCACTATGATATATAATCTTGTTATGATTTAACACCGCAAATATACAATCTAAATGTAAACTAGAATGTGGTATTGGTATAATATTTTTTTTAGGTAAATTTTTATCAAGAAATTTTAGTACATTAGATGATGTTCTTTTTCCCATACCTACAAATACATCGTTTCTTGATTGAATTATATCACCACCTTCTAATTTTATATTAGATGGTATGTGTATTATTTCAAATTTGTCTTTTAATAATTCTGGTAATGATTTCTTTTCAAATTGTCTATCTCTATTCATTGTATCATTTTTAGTTAAATTACATATAAAACACTTATCGTCAACTGTAAAAAAAATATCTCTTATCCATAGTATTTCATCTTTAGTAGTTACAATATTAGACGAGTTAATTCCGCATTTTTTAAGAGCATCTTCTATATTATTTAATATTGATTTCTTATTTTCACATGATACTATATAACCATCTATTTCATTTTTACAATCACCCAATAATATACTCATTTATATATATTTACTTAAAAATTTATACAATATATTAGTTAATGAAAATAGGAATATTAGTTAATGAAAGTAAAAGTATATTTACTAATGGATGTCTTCAACAAGGTTATTTTCTTCTAAAATTATTTAGAAGTATTGAAAATGTGGATTGTCATTTTGTAACAGCTGATAATAATTTTAATAAATTTGAAGTAGTAAATGAAGATATACTATCTCTTAAATCTAGTCTAGATTTGGATAAATTTGATTTAATTGTGTTTAGTTCGGGTTCAATAAATAATAATAGTTACATGTCTTACTGTAAACTTAAAAACATCAAAACAGTAAATTTATGTGTTGGCAACTATTACATTATAAATCAAGAGGAATTTACATTTAATCTTCATAAAAAAAATGATGTGATGTTTAGAATGTATAATAAATTTTTAGATCATGTATGGTTGATGCCTATGTATTCTCATAATATTAATTATATGAAATACATTACAAAAAAACCCCTAAGTATATCTCCATATGTATGGGATTCGACATTTATAGACAACTACTGTCAACAAAATAAATTAAATATGAACTATAACCCAAAAAAAGAATTATTAGACATAGTTATATTGGAACCTAATGTTAGTATCCATAAAACTGCTCTGGTTCCATTATTGATATGTGAAGAATTTTATAATAAACATTCTGAAAAGTTGGGAAAAATATATCTTTTTTGCGAACCAGAAAGTGACTTTAAAGAAAAACTGTGGTATTTAAATATAATTAAGCATAAGAAAATAGAGTTTTTTAAGAGAATGATATCTATGGATTTATATAACAGCTTAAATAATTTGAATAAAAAATATGTAGTATTGAGCTCAAACATAAGAAACGGATTAAATTTTTTACACTTAGAATGTTTTAAATTGAATATACCAATAATACATAATTGTAAACCGTTTCAAACTAGTGGTCTTTATTTTCAAGAGGATGATAACTTAGACGATTATCCAATGGCTATAAAACACTTAGTATCTATTTATAATAAAAATTATAATCAAAATTCCCATTCTATATTAGAGAAATATGATCCAAAAAATATGGAAAACATTAACAACTATAAGGAATTATCCAATAATCTGGTTAGTAATAAAAAAAGTATCATAGACACTATTATTAAAAATATCAATGAAAATAATAGAAACTATGACATGAATCCCAGGTTGGCGATTGTGTTTACTATTGAAAATCTAGATGAATTATCTAACATACAGAAAAACATGATATTGATAAAAAAACTTGGTATTGATCATGTATGTTACATAGTAGATAATTCATATTTACTTAAATCAAAGCCTCAAAAATGGTATAATGTAGTTAATATAGATAGTAACTCCTATACTCTTTTAGAAATATATAGAAAGATTCTACATAACAATATATTAGTTATAAATGGTAAATGTATAATAGAGTTTGATATTTCTCAAATAATAGATAAAGGTGATATTGTTGGAATAGAAATAAAAAGTAATAATGAACTATCATCGTATGATTATGATTATAATAATGCATTATTGGAAATGTTGGAGAATATGATTCCAAAAAAAAAAGAAATAAAGATGTTTGATAGTGATTTATTATTTATAAGAAATTCAACTAATATTATCAATGCTATTAAGGGTCTGGATAAATCATTTGGATATGAAGACTTAACTATAAATAACATAATTTTTCAAATATTTTATAACACTAAGATATCACTAACTAATACAAAATATCTATTATACGGCGATGAAGATAATGTAATAGGAAAAGCTTATTCCAATGGAAATACAATACTATATTCTAAAAGTGATAGCAAATTTATTAACTCAAAAAAAAAATTAGTATTAAATAATGAATTATTTAGATATCATCAATGTTAATTCCAATATCATCATGCTTATTATTGTAGGATTTATTATCATCTTCCTCTTCCAACCAATTAACTTGTTGTTCAGCGGTTGTTTCATTTTCATTTCCGATATCTAGAGTATTTGATGCTCCACCGAAATCAATTAAATCATCAGCCTCTTTAGCACTTTCTTTTAGTTTGCCTTCTTTAACGAAGGAGCTATTTACATCTCCGGAATTAATTAGTTTTCCGATATCGTCCTCACTATAAATGTGAAGAATATCGCATTTACTATCTTCAAAATCACGAATAGAAACCAATACAAACGAGCCTCTATCGCATCTTGCGAATCTTTTAAGTGTTCCTCTTAGAATACCTAGCCTTGGGACTTTATCATAACAAATAAGTCTAAATCGACCATCTCCTAGTTTTTCTGTAGCGTGAGCATATTCTTGCCCTTTAATTTTACGAAGATCATCGACATTCATTGTCCTGGGTCTTCTAGTATTTTTTCTAGCTCGTCCTTTTGTTTTATTACCACCGTGATTTTTGACCATTGTTCAATTGAATTTATATATATATTCATAAAAACAAGATATTATAAGAATCAAATTTTTTTAAATGATTGAGTTTAAAATTTATGAAATTTATATTACTTAATTATAAGAATCTATGAAACAATTAAAGAAAAGCGATTTGAAAAAAGTAATAAAACTTCAAAGATATTGGAGAGAAATTATTGCTTTTAAAGACGATATAGTTAAAGAAATAAGTTTATTTAAAAATATTGTTGAAAAAATAATGGTAAATATAGAAGTATCCCATAAAAATGAGATATTTGCGGTAAGTGACTATAAAAAAACTATGGAATTACTACAATATACATATAATATCTTAAATGAATATCCATGTGATATAACCGTCAAGTATTTGAGTAGTCAAAGTAAATTCAAAATACTTAGTAATTTAGCCAGAATGAAATTATCACTTATTGAAATAATTACTATGGTTGGTCAATGTTCTATACGAGATTCTATAAGATTATTTATGGGAGATCTTGAAGAAAATAAATTATATGACGATGTATATGAAAATCATATTGGCTATCTAGAAAATTATTTCAAAATAATTAAGGTTGAATACTATAATAGTGATAACTCATCTAATAATCTTAGTTTTTCTATGAATACATTTGGAAAAAACTATAAGAAAAATACAAATGTAGTCTTAGCAAGTTATCAAGTTAATTATCCATCAATTAGCAAATATAATAATTTTTCTAAAAATTTAAAGGTAAAAGTTAATGGATGTAGAGTATTTATTCCATTGTTTGATAAACTAATAATATTATATGGATATTTTGAAAATGATCAGTTAAATAGTTATCAACATAATCCTATATTTAGTGAAAAATTTAGCAAAATATTATTAATATTTGATAATATTGATATTAATGAAGAATACAAACATAATTTTTTAAATAGTCTTTCCATTAAAGATTTTGCTATTAATAATGAAAATCAATTAGCAAATAGTTGCATGAATTGTTACAATGATCTTCTTAAATTTAAGAATAAAAATATATCTCAAATGGTTAAGGAATTTGTTTTAACTGATCTTGAAAAACAACGTTATATAATCTACAATCTATTATTAGATACCGATGATGAAAATAGTGGATATATTGCTAATTTATTATTGGATTTAATTGTATCAGACACTCAAAATACTATTTTCCCTAAAACCGCAGACATAATTTTGGACACTCTTCATTGGAATCTTAAGAAAATTTATAAAGCGAATGAAGAAATTGTCGAGGCGACTAATAATAAATTAAGCAACTACAATGAGGAAACAATACCTTATGAAAAAAGAATTCATCTAATGAAAGCAGATGATTATGTAAAATCAAAGGCTATGGATAAATTAAAAGAAATTAATTCCAGTAAAAATGGTGAAAGTAACGCCAAAGCACAGCAATATTTAGATGGTTTACTTAAAATACCTTTTGGAACATATAAATTTGAAAGTATTAAGATTAAATTGGATGAATTAAATGATAAAATCTCAAAACTTAATAGTTCAATAATTAGAGAAATTAATCAATTAGAAGAAAACAATACACTTAATGATATCGATTTGGGAGTAACCGAAACAATATTTGCTTTGATACAAACTTATTCAGATGATAGACAAAATCCATTAAATATATCTAAATTTAGTATTTCATTAAAAGACTGGCTACTATCTCAAATATCAAATAATTTTAAATTAGAACAATGTTATGATATATCATCAATAGAACTATCGCTTAAAAAATTAAAAGTTAACCTTCTTAAAGGAATATGTTCTTCATTTGGAATAAATTCAAGTGGAAAGAAAAGCGTTCTTATAGAAAGAATTATAAATAGACAATACAATTCTGAAGATCTAGATATTTTGAAAAAAGAGAATATTAATTTGAGCATGAACTGTGTTTATAAAAAACTTAGTCAAACTTCAGAGTTCCTAAATGTTGTAGGATTTATTGAACAGATTAATAATTTATGGTTGAAATATGAAGAAAGTCAAAAGAAGTATTTTGAAGGTGTTAGTAATACACTTGATACAGCAGTATATGGATTAGATAACGCTAAAAATCAAATAATGAGATTGTTAGCTCAATGGGTAAATGGTGAAAATCAAGGTTATGTGTTTGGTTTTGAAGGGCCACCAGGAACAGGTAAAACTACATTAGCTAAAAAAGGTATTGCTAAATGTCTTAAAGACGAATTTGGCGTAGATAGGCCTTTTGTATTTATTGCTCTGGGAGGTTCATCTAATGGTTCAACTTTAGAAGGACATAACTATACATATGTAGGATCTACTTGGGGTAGAATAATAGATGGTATTATAGATGCCAGATGCATGAATCCTATTATATATATCGATGAATTAGATAAGATTTCCAGAACAGAACATGGTAAAGAAATTATTGGTATTCTCACACATTTAACTGATCCTTCTCAAAATCAAGAATTTACAGATAAATACTTTTCAGGTATTCAATTTGATATATCTAAATGTTTAATAATCTTTAGTTACAATGATCCTGCTTTAATTGATAAAATTTTATTAGATAGAATTCAAAGAGTCAGAATAGAAGCTCTCAATAAAGTTGATAAAGTGATGGTATCTCGACATCACATTTTGCCTGAAATACTCGCAAATGTAGGATATAAAGAAGGTGATATAGTTATAGATGATGACGCATTGATCTATTTGATTGATTTATATACCTATGAAGCAGGAGCTAGAAAATTAAAAGAAAAATTATATGAATTATTTAGAGAAGTCAACATCAAATACTTAAAAGAAGGCAATTCAATCTTACCATTCAATATTACTAAAGAATATATCGACGAAATATTTGATAATTATCCTAAACATGAAATTGTTAAAATCCATGATGAGCCTAAACCTGGACTTGTTAATGGATTATTTGCTACTGGAGCAGGTATTGGTGGTATTACTATTATTGAAACATTCAAGTTTACTACAGGATCGCATCTAGAACTTAAATTAACCGGCATGCAAGGGGATGTAATGAAGGAAAGTATGAGTGTTGCTAAAACATTGGCTTTAAATTTGGTCCCTGATTCTGTTCTTAATAAATTACAAGACGCTAAAGATAAAGATAAATTTGGTATACATATTCATTGTCCCGCAGGAGCTACTCCTAAAGACGGTCCTTCTGCTGGAACTGCGATTACTATAGCAATATTATCATTATTATGTAATATTCCTGTAAGGAACGATTATGGTATTACCGGTGAAATCGATCTTAATGGTAATGTTTTACCTATAGGCGGTCTAGAATCAAAAGTAGATGGTGCTAAATGCGCTGAAGTAATTCATGTATTATGTCCTAAGAAAAATAGTGTAGATTTAAAGAGACTACGAAAAAGAAAGAATCCACCCGAAGATGATACTTTTACCGTAACTATGATAGACAATATTTATGAAGCTCTAGAACATTTCCTAATTATGCCTAATAACATAAATGTAAGAGATTATTTCAAGAAATTATAGATTTAAGATAATAAAATTATTGTATTACTATATAATAAATGTTTCAATACAATAATTTTTATCAATTAAGAGATAGATTATCTAATTCAGCATGTTTAATAAACACGACTTATGGATATTCTACTAAAGATAGTTTATTACCTACCCCTAATAAAACCAATGGTTCTATAGTTTCATATGGTAATAAAGCATATGCTATGTGTTCGGCTGATAATTTAGTAATACAAAATATAGAAAAAGAGTATATTAGTACAATAAATGTTGATATTACTAAAAAATTTTTAAACGGAGAATTAAATATTAATACTAGAAATAATGAAAATAAATTAATAGGAAGGTCCGGAAATAATTTTAATGTAGAGGTTATCTTAGGAACAAGAAAAATTTTTATTTATAAAAATAGTAACTATGTAAAAGGTATAAAAATTACTGGTATTGGACAAAGTATATCAAATAAAGATCACCATTTTTATATAGTAACCAGTAATTCAATCTACTGGATAAATACATTTGATAGTAATAAT
>Ga0222717_10004383_pt1 | contig 10414 bp, 11 predicted proteins | sample C33_18DmetaG_FD_165053 | JGI IMG/M metagenome (GOLD analysis project Ga0222717, IMG submission 165053) | Estuarine water microbial communities from San Francisco Bay, California, United States - C33_18D | ecosystem: Environmental > Aquatic > Marine > Unclassified | place: USA: California...
ACTTACGACTGGATTATAGTTGTAGGCTCAGAGGCGCTTAAGTTTTTTACAAGTGTTAATTCTATAACAGAATATAGTGGTAAGTGTGTAGACGACAAGTTTTTACCAGTTATCAATCCTGCTATGTTGTCGTTTAAGCCAGAAGCAAAACCTTTATGGGATAAAAGTAAAAGTAATATTATAGATTATATCAATGGAGACTTAAAACAAATGTCTCTTGATGCTGATAAATGTTATGGTATTCAAGATACAAAACAGTTCCATGAGTTTTTACAAGCAGCTATCGACCACCCCAACAAGTATGTAGGTCTTGATTCAGAGACAACAGGACTATATCCTAGAGATGGTTATATGCTTGGTATGAGTATATCATATGAGAAAGACCATGGTGCATACATTGACACAGAGTGTGTAGATGAAAAAGCAGAACAAATGCTACAAGAGTTATTTAATAAAAAGATAATTATATTTCATAATGCAAAGTTTGACTTAGCGTTCTTTGAGTATCACTTCAACTTTACTTTCCCTAGATTCGAGGATACAATGTTATTACACTACTGCCTAGACGAAGTGCCAGGTGGACATGGACTAAAACAATTAGCTATGGAACATACATTGTATGGTGACTATGAGAAGCCTATGTATGACTGGATAGACCAATACAAAAAACAACATAGAATACTTAAGGCTGACTTTCAGTGGGGTTCAATACCTTTCGATGTTATGAAAGTATATGCTGCTATGGACGCAGTAGTAACTCTATTAGTATTTGAGAAGTTATACCCAGCAGTAAGAAAGAATGCAAAGCTATTTAGTGTATATGAGAACATACTTATACCTGGCTGTAGAATGTTAACAGACATACAAGATAATGGTGTGCCTTTTGACAAACTAAGACTACTAAAAGGTAGAGACTTAATGCAGAATGATATAGATGAAGCAGTTGCAAAACTATATGAGTTCCCAGCAGTTAAAAGTTTCGAGACAGTAAAAGAAAAAGAATTTAACCCAAACAGTACAGTGCAGCTCAGGTCATTACTGTTTGATTTTGTCGGGCTAAAGCCTACAGGCAAAAAGACTGGCACAGGTGCAGACTCAACTGATGCCGAAGTGTTGAAAGAATTATCAGAACAACACGAAATACCTGCTCACATTCTTAGTATAAGACAGAAGTCTAAAATTAAGAATACCTATTTAGACAAAATATATCCACAATTAGATAAGGATAGCAGACTGCGTACAGGGTTCAACCTGCATGGCACAACATCTGGTAGACTATCTTCTAGTGGAAAAATGAACATGCAACAAATCCCTAGAGACAATCCTATTGTCAAAGGCTGTATCAAAGCAGCGCCAGGGCATAAAATAGTTGCAATGGATTTAACAACCGCAGAAGTTTATGTTGCTGCTGTGCTTGCTGATGACAAGAACCTAATGGAGATATTTAAGACTGGTGGTAATTTCCACAGCAATATTGCCAAATTAGTATTTAATTTGCCTTGTGAGGCGGAAGAAGTTGCAGAGTTCTATCCGACACAACGACAAGCAGCCAAGGCTGTTACTTTCGGCATTATGTATGGTGCTGGAGCAAATAAAATATCTCAGCAAGTCACAGCTGACTCGGGTAAAACCTTTACTAAGAGTCAAGCTCAAGAAGTTATTGATGATTATTTTAAACAGTTTCACAAACTCAAAAAGTGGATAGACCTATCTAGTAAGTTTATTATGGATAATGGATTTATCTATGGCGCTACTGGTAGAAAGAGAAGATTACCAAATGTTAAATCTGATAATCAAGGAATACAAAGTCATGAGGTTAGGTCAGGTATGAACTTCTTAGTTCAGTCTGTAGCTTCAGACATTAATTTACTTGGTGCTATTGATATGAATGCTTTTGTTAAGAGTACTGGTATGAAGGCAAGAATCTTTGCTTTAGTACATGACTCGATTTTAGCAGAAGTACCAGAATCAGAAGTAGAAGCATACTCAGAAAAACTACAAGAGTTTATACAACAAGATAGAGGATTCAGTATCCCAGGAACTCCTGTAGGTTGTGACTTTGATATTGGTGATGACTATTCCTTCGGAAAGTTTGAAGCCAAGTATGATATATGATAAAATAAAATTCCCTATCTTTGTAGTCCATACAGACGATATATTGTTTGTAGATGGACTACTATGGATAGAAAACCAAGTGTTAGATGATACTAATATGAGTGGAGAAACACTTGGACTAAGAAGGCTTCAGAGTCCTATGAAAAGTATTTATCCTTTAAAGTCTATGATTAAAGATATAAAATCTCTATTAGACCATCAAGGTAAGTACTATATAGATACTACTGGGCGTTTCTTTAGAAAAAACAAAACAACAAAAGCTAGTCTAAAGTATCATAAAATACTTAGAGTAGAAAAGAAAGATATTGCAAGTGTATTATGGGTTAAAGATTGCCCTTACCCTTTCACTCTTGAAAGACCTCTTGCATTATCACAGGCATGGGCAGGCATTCTGTATAGAGATGGTGTGCCTTGGATTTTATACGACACAAGTGAGGAAAGGAGAAAAAACTCGTGGAGGAAAATATGAAAAGATTTTGGCAGGTATGGAAACATGCATTAGGCTCGTTCGACGAAGAGGATGGTTATAATCCTAGAAATGAAAATGCCATAGCAATTATAAGAACCAGTATAGTACTGACTAATTTACTGTGTGCTATTGTAATTATAATTAAAAATATATAATGAAAGCAGTTATAAGTGATAGAATTTACTTAGAGGTATTACCTGCACAACAGAAAAAAATAGACGATGAACTGACGTATGCCATACCGTCATTCAAATTCGGTGACCCACCACTCATTATAAAAAACATGGCAACAATAAGACAGGGATTAGTAGCGATACCGGTGGGCAGAATCGATTTAATTCCTGCAGACCACGAAGTTGTAGATAAGAGAACTACAATACCAGCAGACTTCCCCAAGTTTAATTTGACATTAAGACCAAGTCAACAACAAGTCTATGACGAGATTGGAGATGGCGGCATTATTAACGCTTGGGTAAGTTGGGGTAAGACATTTACAGGTCTTGCAATAGCTGAAAAACTAGGACAGAAAACCCTAGTGATAACTCACACTTTAGCTCTAAGAAAGCAGTGGGAAGATGAAGTACAAAAAGTTTTTGGTATCACGCCTGGAATTATAGGTAGTGGTAAATTTGAAATAGATAAGCCAGTAGTAATTGGGAATATACAAAGTTTATACAGAAAGATTCCTCAAATAAGACAAGAGTTTGGAACAATCATACTAGACGAGATGCATCACTGTAGTGCTCCTACCTTTTCTAGAATTATAGATAAGAATTGTGCTAGACATAAGATTGGTCTAACAGGAACACTACAAAGAAAAGATGGTAGACATGTAGTCTTTCGTGATTACTTTGGAAACAATGTTTTAAAACCCCCAAAGGAAAACTTTATGATGCCTAAAGTTCATATTCTACCAATGAGTATACGCTTTATGGACGGAAATAGTATTCCTTGGGCAAACAGAATTAATGAGTTAGCATACAACCCAGAGTACCAACATTCTGTGGCAATGGCTGCGTCATCGTACGCAGCTAAAGGTCATAAAGTGTTAGTAGTATCTGATAGAGTAGACTTCCTCAGGAACTGCGCGGAGCTCACTGGTAGTAACGCAGTTTGTGTGACGGGCAAAATCCATCACGAAGATAGAGCAGACATAATAGCACAGATTTTTGAAGACAAAGACGTCCTGTATGGGACACAAGCTATCTTCTCAGAAGGTATTTCTTTAAATATTCTAAGCTGTTTGATACTCGCAACACCAGTAAATAACGAGCCGTTACTTACACAGCTCATTGGAAGAATAATTAGAGACTATGAAGGAAAACAACAACCCGTAGTAGTAGACATTAACTTAATCGGAAAGACCGCAAAGAGACAGGCTAGTCTACGACTAGGCTACTACCTAAAGCAGGGTTATGAGATATCAACCTTATAAGGACCTCCGAAAAATACTACTTGACATGGGTTCAAAAAATTGTTATAATATATGATAAAATATAATTGGGAAAAGATAAATAGTGAGACCAAAGGAGATTCTACTTCTATACTTACTATAGTTCATTTATTAACTTATAAAAGAATACCTGCGAGTAGAAAAGACAACACTTATAAATACTTCGGTAAAAGTTTTGTAGGGCATAGCTTTTTGCTAAACCCTAGACAATTACTAGCAGAAAGAAAAAATTATAGTAATAAAGAAGCTGCGGAGTATATCGCAGTAGCTTCATACCGAAATTATTTTAATTATAAAAAGACAGGGCAAACAACACTAGAGTTGATTCATTTACCTGTCGACACAAGCATAGTAAATCGCAACAGATTGCTTCGGATAGAGAATGGTCTAGTACACTTTCTATTTGAAGATAACGCTAAATGGAGAACATAAATGGCATTAAAATTTAATCAAGCACAGGGGAGTGCAAAAAAATCCTCAATCGACCAGTATACTTACAAAGAAGGAGACAATGTCTTTAGATTAGTAGGGGATATACTACCAAGATATGTTTATTGGATTAAAGGAGAAAACGGTAAAAACATTCCTATGGAGTGTTTAGCTTTCGACAGAAATACAGAAACATTCAACAATAAGGAAACAGACCATGTTAGGTCTTTCTTTCCTGAATTAAAATGTGGTTGGGCATATGCAATTCAAGCTATTGACCCAGCTGATGGCAATGTAAAAGTTGTTAATCTAAAGAAAAAACTAATGGAACAAATCATGGTTGCCGCAGAAGATTTAGGCGACCCAACCGACCCTGAGACTGGGTGGGACGTTTGCTTCCAAAGAGTTAAGACTGGACCTATGGCATTTAATGTCGAGTACAGACTACAAGCACTTAAGTGCAAACCAAGACCTCTAACAGAAGCAGAGCAAGAAGCAGTTGCAGAACTACGTTCTATGGACGATGTACTAGCAAGACCTACGCCTGACGCTCAGTTAGAACTTTTACAAAGAGTAACTCAACCTGCTGGTTCAGAAGCACCATCAGAAGTTGACTCAGAATTTAGCATTAGTTAAGGAGAGAAAGATGGATTATTCAATAGGAGACGTATTCCCAGAGTTTACAACAGTAGCATGTGATATTGATAACACGCTTATTGATATAGATGTACTGCAAGAAAACATGTGGACTGTAGTTTATTTTTATCCAAAAGACTTTACATTCATTTGCCCAACAGAAATAGCCGATATGGATAGACTGCTGGGCGATGCTGATGTTTTAGGATTCAGCCCTGACAATGAATTTTGTAAATTAGCTTGGAAAGAAAGCAATGATATTATCAGAAACATTCAACACCCTCTGTGTTGCGATGCTGGTAGTGAACTTGCAAAAGAATTAGGTGTTTATAATCATAAAGAAGGAGTTCCTTACAGAGCTACTTTTATTATTGACGATGAACATGTAATTCAACACTACTCTGTCAATGCACTTGACACAGGTAGAAACGCTGAAGAAATACTAAGAACACTAAATGCTTTGCAAAGTGGTGGACTTACAGGTTGCTCATGGCAGCCAGGAGATGACTTCGTAGCGTGATATTATTTACAGCAGATTGGCACATAAAACTTGGTCAAAAGAATGTTCCTATGGCATGGGCATGTACTAGATATAAGTTATTCTTTGAAGCTATTCATGAACTAGAACAAAGAGACGATATCAGTATGCATGTTATTGGTGGAGATTTATTTGACAGAGTTCCCTCTATGGACGAACTCACTTTATATTTTGATTTTATTAAAGATGTAACTATACCTACTATTATTTATGATGGTAATCATGAAGCAACTAAAAAGTATAAGACATTCTTTAGTAATTTAAAAAGAGCAACATCTGATGTAAACCCTCTAGTTGAGATTGTAGATACAACCACAGAATATATGTGGGGAACTATTTTACCTTATGTAGACTTACATAGAAAAGGTGGAATAGAAAAGTGCAATCCCAACAAACCTTTGTATACGCATGTAAGGGGTGAAATACCTCCTCATGTTACTCCAGAGGTTGACTTGGATAAATTCAATGACTTTCCAGTAGTGTATGCAGGTGACCTACATAGCCACTCTAATACACAGAGAAATATTGTATATCCAGGTAGCCCTATGACTACATCTTTTCACAGAGATGTAGTCAAAACAGGCTATCTTTTAATTGACGAAGCTGATGACTCTTGGGAATGGGAAGAATTTAATTTGCCTCAATTACTGAGAAAGACAGTAGAAGATGAAGATGAAATGATTGCAACAGATTTTCACCATACTATCTATGAGATAGAAGGTGATGTAGCTGACTTAGCAAACATCAAAAACTCAGAGCTTCTTGATAAGAAAGTAGTAAAACGAAGTAGTGAAGCTACACTTAATCTCAAAGACTTGTCAATAGAAGAAGAACTGGTAGAGTACTTAAGTGCAATACTAAACTTAAATGACGATAAAATTAAATCAATTATGGGAGTATTTAATGATTATTCTAAAAAAGCTACGCTGGGATAACTGTTTCAGCTATGGGCAAAATAATACTCTTGACCTTAATGACAGCAACCTCACCCAACTTGTTGGTACAAACGGAATGGGTAAGTCTTCCATTCCGCTTATTATCGAGGAAGTCCTATTCAATAAGAATAGTAAAGGGATAAAAAAGCAAGAGATACAAAATAGATTCGTCAATAATGGCTATGCTATCAATCTTACCTTTCAGGTAGATGAAGACGATTACGAGATAGATGTAACTCGTAAGGCATCAATCAAATGTAAACTGTATAAAAATGGAGAGGATATTTCTTCTCATACTGCTACGAACACCTATAAGACAGTTCAAGAATTACTTGGGCTTGACTTTAAGACTTTCACACAGCTTGTTTATCAGAATACAAATACATCATTACAGTTTCTAACTGCGACAGATACAAATAGAAAAAAGTTTCTCATTGATTTGTTAAAGCTAGAAGAATATGTAGAGTTCTTTGATATATTCAAGGAAGCTGCTAGAGAGATTTCTATAGAGCTTAACAGCCTCAATAGTAAGTCTGATGTTATAGTAAAATGGTTAGAAGAAAATAAATTAGAGAGTATAGACATACTTCCTATCTTAGATTTACCAAAACCATCAGAAACAGACGAGACAACTCTAAGGCAATTACGAAACGATTTTGAAAAGATTTCGGAAAATAATAAAAAAATTATAGATAATAATTTTGTAAGAGAGCAATTAAGTGAGCTGGAAGCTTCAGGTCATTTAGAGCCAGTAGGAGAGGAGATATCCCTTACTGCTATGCTGCAGCAACAAGGAACCTTCGGTTCCAAGGTGGCTGAAGCTCAAGCACATTTGGATAAACTCTCGGAATTACATGGACAATGCCCAACTTGTGAGCAAGAAGTAGACGATGAGAAAGTAGAAGAACTTAATACAATTTACTTCAATCAGAAAACGATTGCGGAAAACGAAACGGAAATACTGAAAGGAAAAATTGCGGAAGCTAAACAACACAATGTAAAAGTGGTGGTGCAAAGGCGACAGCAAGAACAGTACGAAGATTACATTCGAGATTTGGACGGCAGTCTACCTTCTACAATTTTAGACGGTGACGAAATATCCTCCTCGATTGACGAACTTTCTTCAAAGTTGAGAAATATACATAGTGAGATAGATAGAATAAGTGAGGAGAATATGAAGGCGGAACGCCATAATACTCGCGTATCTATTATTCAAGAACAGTCGGAGGGTATGGAATCTCAACTCGAAGAACTCGTCGCAGCTTTAGGTAAGGTAGAAGAACAGTCTGCACACTTAGAGATATTAAAGAAAGCCTTTAGTACAAACGGACTACTCGCCTACAAAATCGAGAATCTTGTAAAAGATTTGGAAGATTTGACAAATGAGTACTTATCTGAACTATCTGATGGTAGATTCAGTCTTGAGTTTGTTGTTACAAATGATAAACTCAATGTCGAAATAACTGACAATGCGAAAGTAGTAGACATACTTGCATTGTCCTCTGGTGAACTTGCAAGAGTTAACACCGCAACGCTACTAGCAATACGAAAACTAATGAGTAGTATTTCTAGTTCAAGGATTAATACACTCTTCTTAGATGAAGTAATCAATGTATTAGATGAGCAGGGTAGAGAAAAGATAGTAGAAATACTATTGAATGAAGAACTAAATACTTACATAGTATCACATGGTTGGACTCACCCATTACTTGCTAAGATTGAAGTAGTAAAGGAAGAAAATATTAGTCATTTGGAATAATATGGTTCATAAAGAAGGCGATACCTTTTGGTATCATGAGTGTCCGCACTCAAATAAAAAAGTCTACTTGCCTGTAGGAATGAAGTGCCCTGACTGTGTGTTAGAGAGTATGAGTTCTACAGAAAAAGCAAGAGTACAACAACAAAGATATTTAAACGAAATCGAAGGAAATGATTAATTGGTAAACGCAAGACAGAAAGGAACTAAAGCTGAGAAAGAAGTAGCAGCAATGCTCAAAAGGCATACGAACCTTGATTTTATACAGACACCTGGAAGTGGTAGTGGTAAAATTAAAGGCGATTTGTATGTCGAAAACAAACATAACCTATTCCTTATAGAAGTCAAACACTATAAGGATATGGGTTTCACTCATAAGATATTTACCCAAAAGAGTAATAATCTTGTGACTTGGTGGAACAAAGCAATATTACAGGCTCAGCAAATGAAACAAGAGCCTATTATATTGATGAAACAGAATTACTCAAATTGGTTTGTAGTTACTACACGCAAACCAATAAAAGAAAAAAGATATATGTACATAAACTGGCTCGGTGCATATATAATGAACGCAGAAAAGTGGCTAGAAAACGAAAAATTGGAATTTACAAATGGCGATAACCTTCTCAAGCCTTGGGAACCCAATCCAGAATGGGAACTTACTAATAGTTGATGGTCTAAATGTAGCCTTTAGGTGGAAGCACTCTAAACAGCTCGAATTTAAACACGACTATGTAAGAACTGTTGAAAGTCTCGCAAAGTCATACGACTGTGGAAACATAGTTGTACTTGCAGATGGTGGAAGTACCTACAGAAAAAGATTAGCTCCTGATTACAAGGGTAATCGGGCGGAAAAATATGCTCAACAAACCGAGCAAGAAAAAGCAGAGTTTGCCCAGTTTATGGGAGAATTTGGTAATGCCTTTACACAGTTAAAAAGTAGAGGACACCTAACAATAAAACAAAAAGGACTAGAGGCTGACGATTTAGCAGCTTGGATAGTTGGAAAGAAAGAAGAATTTGGTATAAAAGAGATTTGGTTAATATCGTCAGATAGAGACTGGGACTTACTTATACAAGAAGATGTTTCTAGATTTAGTACAGTAACTAGAAAAGAGATAACTTTAGATAATTGGGAAGACCACTATGATGTTGAGCCAGATAAATATCTGACACTCAAATGTCTAGCAGGTGATACAGGAGATAACGTTCCTGGTATAGCAGGGGTCGGTCCTAAAAGGGCTGTCTCACTTATTGAACAATATGGAGATTTATTTGATATATACAACGCTTGTCCTATTGACAGCAAGTATAAATTTATACAGTCTCTCAACGAAAACGCAGACAGATTATTACTTAATGCTGAACTCATGGATTTGGAGAGTTATTCAGAACAAGCATTAATCGAAGCAGACATGAACTTAGAGGACTTGTCCTCACAAATACAGGAGTATTTAAATGAAAATACAGATTGATTATAGTAAAGATGATTTACTAACAGATTTCAGTAAACTTACTCTACAAGATAGATACCTTGTTGGCGATGAACAAAGCCCACAAGAAGCCTTTGCAAGAGCTGCTGAAGCCTTTGCTGACGATGAAGCTCACGCTCAGAGAATATATGATTATGCTAGTAAACTATGGTTTATGTTTGCAACTCCTGTATTATCAAATGGTGGAACTAAACGAGGCTTACCTATCAGTTGTTTTCTTAATTATATAGAAGATAGTAGAGAAGGTATTACTGGACATTATACAGAAAATGCCTACCTGTCCTCAATGGGCGGTGGTATAGGTGGTGGCTGGAGTGATGTTCGTGCGCAAGGTACAAAAACATCAAAAGGCTCAGAATCAACAGGTGTAGTTCCTTTTATGAAAGTAGTTGACGCAGAAATGTTAGCTTTTTCACAGGGTGTAACTCGTAGAGGTAGCTATGCTTCTTATTTGCACATGAGCCACCCTGAAATAGAAGAGTTTTTAGATATTAGAAAGCCTACAGGTGGAGATATAAACCGTAAGTGTACAAACTTACATCACGGTGTAGTTATACCAGATGAGTTTATGGAAATAATCCATAAGGCAA
>Ga0222717_10004384_pt1 | contig 10412 bp, 10 predicted proteins | sample C33_18DmetaG_FD_165053 | JGI IMG/M metagenome (GOLD analysis project Ga0222717, IMG submission 165053) | Estuarine water microbial communities from San Francisco Bay, California, United States - C33_18D | ecosystem: Environmental > Aquatic > Marine > Unclassified | place: USA: California...
ATCAAGAATCTTTTGCAAGAACAGAGGAACTTGGATCTAGCTCGATTGATTTAAGGATATTGTGTTACTCAAATCCCGTTGGTTTTACTGATTTCTCAAAAATTAAACAAAATCTTATTTTTGAAATTATTAAAATTGTTAGAAATAATGGTTCTGAATTTGCCTATCCGTCTCGATCGATCTACATTGAAAATAGTGAAGACCTAGATCCTAGCAAATACTTGACTAAGGGTCTGTCTGAAAAAATTTCTGATGAATCAAATCCACAGCAAGGCGAAGACTAGTATTAGAGCTCAACCAATAAATAACTGTAATGTCTGAGCAAGGAATTTTAATTATCACTTTGATTGTCCTTATGGGCTTGCTGATATCGGGGAAGTGGCGCTACGACGCAGTCACGCTGCTTTGCTTGGCTGCTTTGGTTTTGTTTGGCGTTGTCCCTGCAGAAACCGCCTTTTCAGGATTTGGACATCCCGCTGTTATAACGGTTGCTTTAGTTCTGTTGATCAGCAGAGGTTTGCAAGAGGCTGGAATGGTTAGTTTGGCAGGAAACTTAATCTCTCGTCTGACTCTAACCCAAAATCAATACTTGATTATAATTATGATTGTTGCAGCATTTTTATCTTCTTTCATGAACAATATTGGAGCCATGGCCCTGTTACTTCCCATTACATTGTCACTTTGCCAGAAAATGGAATGGAATCCCTCAAAATTTCTTATGCCTCTAGCTTTTGCTAGTATTCTTGGTGGTATGAACACAGTGATAGGCACTCCTCCAAATATTATCATTGCTCAATACAGACAAGAATATACAGGTGTCGCCTTTAACTTCTTTGACTACTCCTTTGTTGGGCTTGCTGTCAGTATATTGGGTGTTTTGTTTATCGCATTGATTGGCTTTAGGTTTGTAAAAGTACGTGATAATGCTAATGATTCAACTAGACTGATCGATTTAAAAAACTATCTTTTTGAAGTAACGGTTAAAGAAGATAGCAAAGCCATTGGGATGAGGTTATCTGAAATAAAAAAGATCTCTGGTCCTGAAACGGAAGTCTTGGGCATAGTGAATGAAACTGGGGGTGTTTCAAGAGTTTCTATGGGCAAAAAAATTCAGCCGGGACAAATTCTGGTCATCAAAACCTCTCCAGATGATATTTCTACTATTCAAGAATCTCTTGGATTTGAAATTGCCGATGATCTTGTCACAGTCAAAGAATCAGATTTAGCAGAAATTGAGGTCATGGTCACCGCGGGATCTAGGCTTGTTGGTAGAAAACATGAATTTCTTAAAAGGCTTGCTTCCGACGATCTTGCATTACTAGGATTGTGGCGACAAGGTGCAAAATTTAGAACAAGACTTGCGAGAGAAGCATTTAAGATTGGGGATGTCTTATTGCTGGGTGTTAGAACCATCGATGATGAAGGGGTTAAGGAGAGAATAAAGCATCTAGGCTTGATGCCACTTATGGAAAGAGAGCTTCAAACCATCCCGAGTAGAAGCAGATTGTTAAAAAGCTTGGTATTTTTTGGACTAGCAATTGGTCTAACTGCTTTTAATGTAATCGATATAGTGGTTGCATTTTTGTTATGTGTAATAGCTTTCATCTCTATTAAAGTTTTAAATGGAAATTTATATAGAAATATTGAATGGCCGGTTGTGGTCATGCTGGCTGCAATGATTCCAGTTGGTCAAGCACTCGAAACTTCAGGAATCTCTTTGAATATTGCAAACTTTATATCTGCCAGCACAGCAGGAATGGCTTTGCCTTGGTTAATCCTTATGATTTTAGTAATAACCATGTTTGTATCAGATATTGTAAATAATGCAGCAACTGCTGTAATCATGGCGCCTATTGCAGCCAATCTTGCCATTCAAGTTGGGCAACCAGTTGAACCCTTTCTCATGGCAGTAGCTGTCGGAGCTAGTTGCGCCTTTTTGTCTCCTATTGGGCATCAGTGCAACACCTTAATAATGGCACCAGGAAACTATAAATTTGGAGATTACTGGCGCCTTGGTTTACCGCTTGAATGTGTGATAGTGGCAATCTCAATTCCAATGATTTTATTTGTTTGGACTTAAGTTTTAAACAATCTCAGAAATTAATTTACTTAACTTATCAGGATCTTCAAAAAATGAAAAATGACCTACTTCGTCCATTGTATGGGTATGGCATGGAACCGAATTAGTAAAATTTTCTACAGCCTTTAAATCGACCAGCCTGTCTTTACTGCCCAGGATGATTGCAATAGGAATGCTTATATTCTCTAACTCATTTATATCTAGTTGATAATCATTGCATGCCTGTAAATCATTAAACATCACTGGTTCATCCCCATCAGAAAAGGCATTTTTTAGACCAAGAAGTCTTCGATAGAGGCCATATTTAATAATAAAGTCTGCGGCATGACCGTTGCCTTTCTTAGCTTTAGCAAGCAAAACATCAGCAACTCTTGTAGGATAAATGCTGTTGACTAAAATTAAGGATTTTGCTGAGTAGTTATGCTTAAAGACCATATCCAAAGCAACCAATCCACCCATGCTGTGTCCACAGAGAGAAAGGTCTTTTAGATCATAGGCTGATAGAGAATCAATTAAAAACTTACTGTATGTTTCAATACTATTGCTTGATAATCCTTTTGAATCGCCGTGACCAGGAAGATCTATTATTAAAGGTTTGTTATATTCACAACTAGGCAAATTCATTGCTCGAACCAATCTATGATCCATTCCTGCACCTGCAATAAAAAGAATAGATTTTTTTTTCTTATCAATTGATTCAAAGTTATGAAAATATGTTTGGGAGCTATTCATTTACTTAACCTATTTTAATTTGTGCTGATGATCAAGTGACATCAAATAAAATTTTGGATGTGGTAGACCCGAATGGACTCGAACCATCGACCTTCGCAATGTCAATGCGACGCTCTAACCAAAACTGAGCTACGGGTCTAAATATTGGAATATTATACAATCAGTGAGTGTTTATGCATCTATTTAAATAGGTCAAAAGATCAAGTAATTAAATTTGCTCTTTGAACTAGAAAATTTTGAGTTTCTTCTAAAATAGTTTGAGTTTCTGATGAATTGTCATTTGCTAAGAGTTTTTCAAGCTCTCCCATAACCTTGGTCATAGAGCCCCAAGGCCCATCTTCGTTTAGACGTTGAGTAATAAGAGATTGATAACGACTCATCATATCTTCCGGAGCTGCTTGCGGATAAAACTGACAGATCAACCTTTCTGCAAATAGCCTATGGCGTTCATCAGTGATATTTCGACAAATTTTTATTCTTTCTTCAGCTGAATCTATGCGATGAAAATCTGTCATTAGATCTTTGTCTTCTTTTGATGGAAAGCCACCTGCATAAATCATCTGCTCTATATGATCATATTCGTTATTCCAATTATTAATTTTGTCTGCCATGGCTTGACTAACAAGCGACTGAAAATCAATATTGTCCCTTACCTGCTTGGCCCGATTCTCTAAAATAGCAAAATCTATATCAAAGGAATTTTTATCATCAATCATTGAACTAGGGCATATGGGTATCGTTTTATTAATTCCATATTTTTTAAAAGGGCCTGATTTTCCAGGTTTTTGTACCATTGAATAAATCTCTTGAGTATCAAGATCAAAAACTTCTTCGGGCTCAAAACTTAAATCAAAAAACATTAAATCATTTGGGGCTTTACTACCACAAGGCACAACAGGGTACCTAAAAACTTCTCGCCTGAAGACCTCCCCCAAACCTAAAAAACCTGGCTGTTGAACAGCTTCTTGAACACCTGCTTTGGAAGAAATACTCAGAAAGAAATCTATTAGCTCTGGTTTTTTCTTATTAATTTTTTCAAGCAAGGAAATCATTAATTTACAGTCAGCAATTGCATCATGAGCATCACCAATTTCAATTCCGTTAGCTTCTGCTAAATCTGCCTGCTTCAAACTAATCGCTGGACCGCCCTCATAAAGAGGAATATTTAATAAATCGGGAGAAAAGGCAGCAATATTATTCATCATCAGCAAAAGATCTAATCTGCTGTTTCCATTGGTATTAGTAAGATATGACTCAAATAAATTCCAATAAAACTGTCTTCTAATAAGCTCTTCATCATAAGCCATGCCGTTATAAGTTATGAAAACCCCCGGCTCATCAATCGTCCACTGTCGCCATTGGCGATTAAGATCTCGCATCATTTCATAATGGGATACATTGGAATTGAAAAGATGGGTTTTCTTATTAGTTACCATGGCCATTGGATGAGGTATAGCCCATGGCAGAGGAGCACAACCTAAATTTTGCTCATCTTGGATTTCTAAATTACGATTTGCTTGAATAGACCCGCACTGGAGTATTTGAGCAAAGTCTTTGATTAGCCCAGTTGTCTCAGTGTCGTAAAAAATTAAATTATTTGATGGCTTCACACTTAGGTAGGATATTTACCTAACTCATGTCTTGCAACTGCTCTTCTATGAACTTCATCTGGCCCATCAGCAAGCCTTAAAGTTCTCATTCCAGCGTACATTCTTGCCAATGGGAACACTTGAGACACTCCAGCGCCACCATGCATCTGGATAGCTCGATCAATTACATCACAAACGATATTTGGAACAATTACTTTGATTTGCGCAATCTCACTTGCAGCAACTTTATTGCCAACAGTATCCATCATGTGAGCTGCCTGAAGCGTTAGAAGCCTTGCCATATTCAGTTCAATTCTTGAGTTGGCGATGATATCCATGTTGCCACCAAGTTGTGACAAGGGTTTACCAAAAGCAACTCTGCTTTGAGATCTTTCACACATCATTTGCAGCGCTCTTTCACCTAAGCCAACAGCTCGCATGCAATGATGAATTCTTCCAGGCCCGAGCCGACCTTGGGCAATTTCAAAACCTCGACCCTCGCCTAAAATCATATTGCTTTTTGGAACTCTTACGTTGGTAAATTTTAGATGAGCATGACCGTGAGGGGCATCATCCCAACCAAAAACCTCCATCATCTTTCTGACTTCAATTCCCTCGGAATCCATTGGGACGAGGATTTGAGAATGTCTTTTATGTCTTGGAGAGTCTGGATCTTGATCAGTCACACACATAAATACAATAATTTTACATCGAGGATCTCCAGCGCCTGATGTCCACCATTTTTCACCATTAATCACATACTCGTCGCCTTCAAGAACTGCGGTAGCAGCCATGTTCGTTGCATCCGAAGAAGCTACTCCTGGTTCAGTCATACCAAAAGCTGACCTAATTTCTCCAGCTAACAGGGGCTTCAACCAAGTGTCTTTCTGCTCTTCAGAACCATATCTTTCAAGCACTTCCATGTTTCCTGTATCAGGAGCAGAACAATTGAAAACTTCAGAAGCGATCCCTACTGCTCCCATTTTTTCTGCGAGATGAGAATATTCAAAATTACTTAAACCAGTTCCAAACTCACCCTCATACCCTGGCAGGAAGAAATTCCATAGGCCTTCAGCCTTTGCCTTGGCTTTCATTTCTTCCATGATGGGAGGCACACACCATCGACCACCCTCTTCTGTTTGCTGAGCGTAAGTTGCTTCATTGGGTCTAATTTCGGTATCTATAAATGCTTGAACCCTGTCTAGAAATGTTTGAACTTCTGGCCGTAAATCTCTCATTATTATCCTCTTATTAATGGGTGTTATTTATAATATAAGTATTGTGAATATTATAAAATAACTTTATTATTAGTACTCAATTGGTTTACACCCATGATAACTGCAAGCAAGTTGCAAAGCTATAGGATCAGAAAAAAATGAAAATAAGTTCTTTTGATTTAAATCTATTTGTCATTATGAACTCAATTTATACCGAGGGCAGTCTTACCAAAGCGGCTGAAGTGGTAGGCATAACTCAACCTGCGGTCTCTAATGCACTTTCAAGATTAAGAGAAAAATTCGATGATGAACTCTTTGTAAGAACTGGCAGTGGCATGGTGCCTACTCAAAAAACAGAAAATATTATCAAAGATATACAAAATGCTCTTCAACTAATGCAAAAAAGTGTAAATGAGCCTGATGAGTTTGATCCAGCAACCAGTGAGAAAACTTTTAGAATTTCTCTTGGGGATATAAATGAGGGTCGAATCTTGGCGATTCTTATGAGTAAAATGGAAAAACAAGCACCAAACATTAAACTTGAGTGCTATTACTCTTCAAGAGATCAGGTGCCTCATGCATTAGCAACAAATGAATTAAGTTTTGCTGTAGATCCTTTTATACCCAATGCAAAGGATACAAATTCAATGAAAGTTTTTTCCGATAGATTTGTTGTGGCTCACCGAGCCAACCATCCTGTATCAAAACTCTCGGAAATGAGCTTGGATGAAATGCTCAAGTTAAAATACATCAATATCTCAAATAGAAAAAGAGGTGCTTCTGTTATAGAAATGGAAATGCAAAAAATGCAATTACAGCCTGAAATTGCATTAAGATCCCAGCACTACCAAGTGACCCCAGAAATAGTGCGATCAACCGATTTGTGTTTGCTCTGCTCAGAGACTTTTGCAAAGAAACATGGTCTTAGCTACATTGATATACCTATAAATGTTCCTCCTCTAGAGCAATATCTGATTTGGCATAGTAGCGATGATAATGATGGATCGCATATTTGGATGCGAAATCTTATTATTGAGTCTTTTAAAGACGTAAGCTCGCTTTAAGCTTTGGGGGCCTCCCCATAGTATAAAAAGGAAGCTATCTTTGGTCCTTTAATATACTTCTTATTTAAATCCTTGAATTGAAACCCACCAGAAAGAATCAGATCTTCGATGTTTCTATTTAGATTGCACCCACCGGCAATTTTATTCCAAAGAGGTGTAATTCGATGCTGCCATTTTTGAATCTTAGGCTCAGGAGCCAAGCCATGTTCCATAAAAAATAAAGAGCCGCCCGGCTTAAGAAGTCTATGAGCCTCTGCTAAAGCCTGCATGGGATCTGGGATAGTGCATAAACTAAACCCTATCACCACGCTATCAAATGTTGCAGATTCAAGATCAATAGATTCAGCTGATGTCTCTACAAAAGAAATTTTAGAGCTTAAATTTGAAGCCCTAGATTTTGCAATAGCCACTGAACTAAGAGCCGGATCAACTCCCACTATCTCAGATACTTTATCAAAATCATAAAAATCAAAATTTAATCCTGACCCTATCCCTATTTCTAAAACTCTTCCATGAGCTCTAGGGATGATTTGAGCTCTCTTTTTTTGAAAACCTTCCATCCCACAACAGCAGTCTAATAGTTTAGGTAAAAAATATTTCTCATAAAGGCTCATGATTGGCTTAGGTCATGGCCTGCTGTACCGACCAATCCCCCATCTGAGGGTATGACTGCACCAACGGTATAAGCTCCTGCTCTTGAGCACAAGAACAGCACCAGCCCTGCCATATCTTCAGGAGAACCAATTCTTTTTCTAGGGTTTCTTGACTCTATTAATGAGTAATCATGATTCACTGCAGCTCCCAACATCATAGATTCATATGGACCTGGCGCTATTGCATTGACCAAAATATTCTCTCCGACCAATCTTCTTGCTTGCACTCTAGTTAAATGATGCACAGCTGCCTTTGAGGTTCCATATGCATAACTCTCTAAAGCAGGTACATTTAAGCCATCAATTGATCCAATGTTAATAACTCTAGCAGGATCTTCGACAGAAGCTTGTTTAGCTAATATAGGTGTGAGTTTTTGGGTTAAATAAAAAATACTCTTAACATTCAAGTCCATGACTTTATCCCAACCCTTTTCTGAATATTCTGCATAAGGCTCTCCCCATGAAGCCCCTGCATTATTAATGAGAAAATCTATGTGTTCTTCTTTTGATTGAATGAAATTAACAAAATCATTCATTCCCTCCATGGTGCTTAAGTCACAGGGGACAGGAATGCACTCGCCTGCATAAGTCTTTGATAATTCATGAGCCTTTTCAATTAATGCAGCCTCTTTTCTAGCGGTTATGTATACCTTGACACCATTTGCCAAAAAACCAGCCGCTATCATCTCCCCTATTCCTCTTGAACCACCAGTAACAATGGCTACTTTTCCAGAAACATTAAATAATTCTGCTATTTTCATACTTGCCCTTAGATAATTTAATAAATGCTTATGTTCTCTTGAAATCATTATGAATTCAATACCATTACCTTTAGAATACTTTCATGGAGTTAACATTAAACATCATTCTGCTGCTAGCTGGGATCACAATTCTTGTTTGGGGAGCAAATAAATTTGTTGACCATGCCTCCGTCATAGCGAAACATTTAGGGGTTGGAGATCTTGTTATTGGGCTAACACTTATTGCGGCTGGAACCTCCGCACCGGAGGTATTTGTTGGAATATCTGCTGTTTTGAATGGGAATGAAGATATTGCTCTTGGAACAGCTATTGGCTCAAATATATCAAACATTGCTCTCATTTTTGGCGTCTCCTGCCTTTACTTTCACGCAGCCTCTAAAACTCATTTATGGAATTTAATGCCTTTTGGCTTAACTGTATTGTTGCTGGGATTAACTTTGGCTGATGGAACGATCTCTTTTGGTGAAAGCATCGGTTTTGTAGGTTTATTCATGTTGTTTATGTATATCCTCCTAAAAACGGATGGTGTCCCTGATGAGGAAGGCTCAGAAGTATCTGAATTTACAAAAAGTGTGTTTTTATCACTGGTCGGGCTTGTGGGTTTAGTGGCTGGTGCCAATATCTCTATTGTCTATGCCGAAAGCACAGCATTATTATTAGGCATTTCAGAGTTAATCATAGGTCTTACCATCATCGCATTAGGAACCAGTTTACCTGAGTTAGCTGCTACGATTGCAGCGCTAAAAAAAGGTAAACATCAAATGGTTGTTGGTAATATTATTGGATCAAACGTTCTAAATTTAGTATTTGTTATTCCAATTATTGGATTTTTTGGATCTGTTCAACTCAGTCCAGTCGTCATGGAAAGAGATTTCAGTATCCTTGCAATCTTAAGCTTGGTCTTTATTTTATTGGCAGTTGCATTAACCAAATTAAAATTCAATAGAAGCTTGTATGTAGCCGCGGGAATCATTCTAGTCAGTAGCTACACTCTTTACATTGCCACTCTTTCTGGGGTTGTATAAAAATTTCATATACAAGAAAAAAGATAGTGACAAGACAAACGTAACCACTTCAAAGATAAAAAAAGTATTATAGAAGGTGGGTGTGCTTGGAATTAGTGCAAACAAATATCTGCCGAGTGCAATACTAAAGGTTAAGAATGCAAGTAGTGACAATGCATATGTTGCAATGCCTCTGCTAAAAAGACCAAGGATACACAATAAACCAATAATCATATTGATGCCGCCATACAAACCTGCAACTTCTGAATAACCAATCTCTCCTGAAACTTTTAACCCAACAGCATCCATGAATGAAGGAATCTCATAACCAAGTTCGAGAGCATCTTTGACCGGATCAATGATTGCCCAAGCCCCTATACCAAAATATAAAACTGCATAAGCCATCAAAAAGAGTCTAATAATCCAAATCATTGTATTTCCTATAAAATTTCGTTTTTTCTTTTATTGTGACCTGCTCTGGCAATAAAACAAACAAATAAACATATAAAAAGCATTATAAGAGGATCCTTAGATAAAGGCATGAAAGTTATAAAGCCAATAATATGAGTAATTATAAGTGAGACACTGATCACATATATTGGCCAAAGAGGTGAAGTGGGGTTTTTGGCAGAAAAATACCTTAAAATAAAATAATTCAAAGTAATGAAAAAAGCTGGAAGCAAGACTCTAGCTCTGTATTCATCCATTTGATCTTGATTAAACTCAGTTGCAAGAAATGCAATTGGTAACTGATCATATAAGAATAAAGCAATTAATATTCTCATCGTTGTATACAACGCAACAAGTATTAATGAATATCTAATCAGCCTTTTCATCATCCAATAGAATACACTTAAATGTTAAAATTTAAAATTTCTTTGGTTGGCTTGAAAAGATATGAATATAATTTTAGATATAAATGAATGCCCCAGACTTCCGCACCCTGAGCCTTACTCTGGGGTTCGGATCTCTATGCTAGAAATTCAAGAATTCATTCAAAAAACCGTCAAATTAAATAAACAACCCATTTTGGTTTTTGGAGCGAATTGGTGCCCAGATGCAAGATTATTTGAGGGGGTGATCCAGCTGCCAGTTGTGAAAAGCTTTCTTGAAAGAAATGCAAATATATTAAATATAGACGTAGGAAACTATGAAATGAATACTGAATTATTTAGTTTTTTTGATAAAAATATTCAAGAAGGCATACCAAGAATATTTATCATGGACAGAAAAGGTGAAACCCTAAACTTGCATGTAAATGACACCATGCGAAAAGCACGAGAGCTATCTATTCAGAATATTTTTAACTATT
>Ga0222717_10004388_pt1 | contig 10411 bp, 3 predicted proteins | sample C33_18DmetaG_FD_165053 | JGI IMG/M metagenome (GOLD analysis project Ga0222717, IMG submission 165053) | Estuarine water microbial communities from San Francisco Bay, California, United States - C33_18D | ecosystem: Environmental > Aquatic > Marine > Unclassified | place: USA: California...
TTTTAGTTTTTCTGCACTAATTGCATTTCTATGATTCTCATCTAATTTTGGTTTATTTGGGTTCCACTCAAAATATAAATTCAAAGAATCTAAAGCCTTCTCAGCAGACCTTTTATCCTGTAGATAATATCCTATTGCCGATGTTAAAAGTTTAATATCTTTCTCACCACTTTCTTTTAGTGCCGTCATAAACAAATCACCTAATTGTACACTATATTTGTATGCCTTCACTTTTTCTTCTGAATTTCTCTTTGTAGGGAGTTCACTATATAATCTTACAATTAGATTAGCTTGCATCTTAGTATAATTAGCTAAATCTTTCTTTTTATTTTCAGCTGTGAACCCTTCATATAGTTCTAATTTTCTGTACTCTTCAATGTTTTGACCCAAGGCTTCAAAATCGTCGTTTTTATAATCACAAATAAGCACTTGATTCAATGCTCCTTTTTTTGCTTTTGCATCAGTTGAGCGTTTAAATTGTTCGATATATGCTGCTTTTGCATTAACAAAATCACCAGATTGATAGTAAAGCTTAGCTACTTTCCCAATAGATCTATATAATAGGTTTTGTTTGCGTTCATTAGCCTTTTTCCATGCTTCTTCATCAGTATTATCTGTTTTCTCTTCTTTTATACTAGCTTTTCCGACAACATCATTAAACAATTTTATCATTGTATCGCGTTCTTCTTTTTTTTGCTCTTCTTCTGGTTTAGCTAAATAAGCTAAATAATCACAATTTACTATGTGATATTGCGCACTTAAGAACATTGGGCTTTCAGGTTTCACTTGCTTAAAATTCCTTTTTGCTTCTTCATAATCAGCGCCACCTTCAAGTAAATAGCCAATCCAGTATTCAGGATCGCCACCTTCTTCTGGGAATTTCTCACTCATTATTTTAAGGGTTTTTATATACAAAGTTTTATCAAACTCTCCTCTTCCACCTATTTTAAAACGTTTACTAGCGCTTATTTTTGCATTTTTTGCACATGAACTTATATTTTTATATAATCCTGGATACGTTTTTTCTGTATAAACTTTTGAAGGATAACGGTCAACCGCTTTTAAAAAAGTTGCTAATGCGAGCAAATAATTGTCTAACTTAATATAGCTCATACCCAATTTATAAGCAGCCTCAGGATAAAACTCTATTCTTTTTGCCTTCGTTTCTTTTTCTAACATGCCCAAAACATTTTTATAATGCTTTGATGCTTCTAAAAGTAAAGCAATTTTATTTTTGTCATCTTTTTCATGATAAGCCTTGTTATAATTATCCTTAGCTCTCATGAATGTAGCTTCTACACCCAATTTAAGATCACCTTCAGGCTCTGGCAATGCCCCTAATAAAAACTTAAAATTATTATGCCAAGGGCTATTATTTTTTTTAGTGACCAAAAAACCTTCAGTTACTTTATTATATAAATCTGCTAGTTTTTCACTATTACCTGAACTTACCATTTTTTGCAATAATTTACATTGTTGTTGCCATGATCCCATGATATTATTATGCAAAGTAGCATCTGATTTTGGTTTCACAGAATCAATGGGTTTCCATTTAAATTGCAGAGCAAATGTTTTCAAGGCTTCATTATTCGCACCAACTAATTCTAATGCAGCAGTTTTTTTCTTATAAGCAACCATAAGCCAATGATTTTTAAAAGTTTTAAATTTACTTGGAAGACTATTAAGTGCATTGAATGATTCTAAAAAAGCTTCATCACCTAATTTTATACCACTCGCTTCATCACCATAGAAATCCTTAAATTTATCTAATAATATGTACGCTTCACCTAAATACAAACCTCCTATCATAGCATAACCTGAACCAAAGTGCTCTGATATAAAGTCTTGATAGTTTTCTGTCATTTTAAGAAGCCATTTTCTTACATCTGGATCTTTATGCCCTACAATATTAGCATATAGAACACAGGCTTCCCCAAACTGTAAATTTGATTTACCTTCTAATACCGATTGTTTCTCTTTTTCTTTCCTCTTTTTCTTTTGGTCTTTTTCTTCTAATTCATCAAAATCTTCAAGCCATTTTCTTGCATCCAACCGAATTTTATCAGCTACTACTGCTACTTCTGAAAATAAATTCCTCGCATCTTTTATTAATTTTTCTTTCTTTTCATCAGAAATTTGATTTTCTTCTTTTTTAGAGTTTGCAGCTTTTTGAAAATCTAATTGAATTTTTCGCAAACCATCCAAACTTGATTTTATAACTTCAAGTTTTGTTTCTGGATTATCTTTATCTTCTATTTTATTAAAATTAATCTTTGCTTTAGCTTTAAATTTTTCTTGTTCTGCACCACTAGCATTATTAGCAAGTATTTCATATATTTTGAATAAACTTAAATATATATCATCTTTTTCTTCCTTAGGGACAATTTCATCAGCTAAAGCTTTTTCGAATTTCTTAACAGCTAATGAATGATAACTATTTGTCTTAAGTTTTTTAGCAAAGTCTAAATCATCACCTTTTTTTGCTTGAACTTCAGCTAAAAATGTAACTAAAGCGAAAAAAAAATATCCGAATAATTTAAGTCTGATCAAAGGCTATCCTCTTCCTCGCTAAATAAAATTATTTTTCCATGAATTAAAAACATCGAATCCTTACTATTATCTTCAGTATGGTTACTTCTAAATAAACGTCCTAAGAGAGGGATTTTTGATAAAATTGGAACACCTTTTTCTTGATCCATCTCGTGAGATTCAGCTACACCACCTAAAATAAGAACGCCACCATCTGGTATAATGGCTGTAGTTTTTATTTCCTTTATCTCAACCACAGGTAAGTCTATAGGATAATTAAAATTTTCTTGAATAACACCACCACCTAGGCCGCCGCCTAATGTACTTGATCCAGTAAAAGAAGCTGTTCTTCCAAGTGTTACTGAATTAAAAGCTGGTTTTGCACGAAGAGTAATATATTTTCTATCACTTGAAACGGTTGCTCTCACAGATAGTGATTGAGCATCATCAACTTCTACGATATTTGGAGCAAAAGTACCTTCTTCACCATCGCCTCCCTGCCCGCCTTCATAACTTTGAATGTAACTCGTTTTTCGTATTAACTGAATATAAGAGGATGCATTATTCATTAACACCAATCTTGGACTAGTCAATCTAGAGACAGAACGGTTCTGTTCTAATGCTCTAAAAACAACCTTTGCTTGAAAACCACTAAGGATTGAGTGTTCAAGAAAAAAGCCCATATCACGAATTGGGCTAGGTAAATTATTAATCACTGAGCCAGCAATATTAATTGCTTTTCCCTCAGGACTTATAAACCCATGTTGTTCACCCGTTTTCAATGGTTGATTTCTATCTAAGCCTTTCCAGTCCATACCAATATCTCTGAAAAAGTCTTTTTCTACCGATAGCAATCTAGCCTGCACTTCAATTTGGATTGAATTAGTTCTTCGCAGTTGTTTTAATAAATCAATCAATTTATTATGCACAAAAGCTGTATTTTTAACAAAAACTGCACCAGATTGAAGGAACTCTAATATAACACCTGCATCTTCATTATCCCAATCGCCTTCAGGAATGGAATTTCTAATCATTTCTACTAGAATGTCAGAGTTAATTTTTTCTTCACCTTCTTCTTCATCTCCGCCTTCATCAAAATCTATATCATTATTTTCAGCCTGATTAATCGCCCCTAGAGCTAAACCACCACCTTCGAAATTTTGCCTTCTAGCTAAAAGGTCTTGTACATCGATAATTTCAGTGTGCATTTCATCTTTCACCCCTTCAGGTAAAGTAATATAAATAACACCTAAGTGAAGAGTGTATGCCAATTCAACTTCACTTACAATCCAATTCAGAATATATTTTATTTTCATATCATCAAATCGAATGGCTTGTAATTCTAAATCATCTAAATCCATCTCTTCAGAAATTTTTGATGAGATAACGATATTTAATCCAGTTTGATCGGCTATTTGAGAGATGACATCAACTAGTGGAAGAGGTGGCGCTTCAAAGCTCATTTTATTTTCAATTTGCCTACGTAATTGCTGTTTCCATTCAGGCTCAGCTTGCTTTATAAGAATTTTTTTCTCTCTGAGTTTAATTTCTTTCCAATCCTCAGGATAGACAACACCAGATGCATAAGGAACAAAGGTCTCTTTAATTTGCAAATACCTTTTTGAAACTTCAATTGCTTTTTGGTCAATCGTTTCATGAACCTCTTTTTTATGCCTTAGAGTTTCACTGGTCAGTCGAAGTTCTTTAACTTTTAAATTTGTTGGGTCAATAACAAGCAATTCATCACATAACTTTATTGCTTTATCAAAGTCTTCTTTTTTCATATGGTCTAAAACTAAATCAACCATATTTTTTGTGCGGTTATTTAAATACTCTAAATTCTCTGCCATTTGCTTTACCATGATCTCTTTCATCTCAATTCGATTTTTTGAATCTTTTATAGCTTGAGTTTCAAGAATCATTTCTTCTAAAAGCTTTAATCTCTTATCAATTTTAGTTTTTGAACGTGACACTTTTTCAGTATTCACCATGGACCTTGCCATCTCTATACTTCTTTGATATAAATTCCGGCTTTGAGATAAAAATTCAAGAGTCTTGTTTAAGTCACCTTTATCATCTTTTAAGATTTTCGCTTGCTCGAATTTATATTCAGCCTGATAAATCAAGTAGTTTAACTCAACATACCTTTCTTGCTCATATACCTTTGCTCTATCTTGAAGCCTATCAATCTCGTGAGCCACAACGGCTCTACGTGAACCTAGTGCAGCTTGAACTAAAACTAAGTACTTCTCAGCTTCACTTTGTTCAGGGTCAAGATGTATAGCTTTTCTAAATTTAGCAGCAGCTTCTTCATATAAACTCTTTTTATACAATTCCTTTCCTGATACAACGTAATTTTTCGCTAACGCTTTCCTCTCACCTTCTTTTAGATTTTGAATTTGAAGAATTTGTTCAGAAACCGTATCACCAAACATCGCAGAGCATGAAATTGCCAAGAGAAAAATAACTAGTATATTTTTCACTATAATTTATTCTCCAACTCATCGAAAATTAAAATTTTAGCGCGCACAGAGATAATCAAATTATCAAATCTTGAAAACTCTCCATCTGTTCTAAATAAACGTCCTAAAATTGGCACTTTAGATAATAAAGGAACACCACGTTTAACATTATTCTCAGTATGTCCCATTCTTCCACCAACAAATAAAACACCTCCATCCGGAACTTGTGCAGTCGTTTGCAACTGCCAATTTTCTACCTGCGGAACCTCAATCGTTGCACTTGTCACAATTATCACAGCAGTCTGCCCATCACCAGCCACTGGTTGAGCTGAAAGAAACCTAATTTCACGCGTACCCAGGTTAACTAACTGGGTCACAACGGGGGTTAGAGTTAACGTTACATATTTCCGATCGCTTGAAACTGTTGGCCTCACTTCTAATTGAATACCAGAAGCAACAATGCCGGGTTGAGGTGTAGACCCTCCATTCGATGCAGATATATTTGCAACATAATGTGTATTGACTTGTCTTCTAAAGAAACCTGTTTTATTGTTCAATACAGTTAGCCTAGGTGCTATTAAATCTTTAATCGATTGTTTCCTCGATAAAGCATGAAAAACCAATGAAGCTCTAATAGGGTCTAGAACTGAAATTTCTGTAAACAAACCCTCACTAGCTCTATCTAAACTTATAAACTCAGGAGCACCACTCACCGCATTATCTGCCGCAGACCCTAGTACTGTTGCTGCACGGGTATCTGTATCAAGATTATTTCTACTACTAAAAATGGCCGAGCCAACATTTACCCCAGAGTCTTCCATTGGAACATCATTTTGACCCGATAAACTGATATCCATATCAAAAATATCATCTTCACTAGAAGAAATAAAACGAACCTCAATCGATACTTGTAATTTTTGAAGTTTTCTAAATTTAGATAGCATCGCTGTTATTTTTTCATGAATGATAGAGGTTTGCGAAATCAATATAACACCACTTTCATAAGATTCAGCTGTTACACCTTCAATTTCCCAAGAAGCGGGATCAATGGATCGTTTCAATAAATCTATTAGAACATCGCTCGTGATTGTATCTTCATCTTCACTATCCGTTATACCTGTAATTCCATTGCCAAGCTGAGCTCCAGCACCACCACTTTGGTCAGAAAATGACGTGATTAAATCCGTAACATCGTAACTCACAGTTTCCAATTTTGCTATGATTGCCTGCTGACCATCTCTATCTGAAATAAATATCGCACCATCACGTAAATTATACCAAAGTGGTTCATCTGATGAGATATTCCTTAAAACAATTGCTAGAGCTGAATCCAAAGGAAGGTCTTTCAATTCCATATCTGTTATAACAGCATCTTCCAAATCTAATTTTGGATCAATTCTAAAGTTCACTCCTGTTTGCTCTTGAATCATCTCCACAATTTCTTGGAGAGAATTCTCTGGCATATGAAGGGTTACCCGAGACTTCATTTTTTGAGTTAATTGTTTCAACCATTCTGGTTCATATGTTTTTCTTATCTGAACAGATTCTCTTCGACTGATTTCATCCCAATTTTTTGGGTAGACAACAGGGTCTGAGTAAAAAATGGATGCATTTTCTATTTTCTCAATATTTTTCTTCCACTCTTCAGCACTTTTCATTTTTATTTTTGCTAACAATATTCTGTCGCGCTTTTCCCTACTTTTCTTAAGAATGACTAGAGCCCCATCATGATGCAATTGTTTTTTTAGAATAATTTTACATATGCGAATAGATTTTTCATAATCTCTATTCAAATAATCACGTTTTGCTTGCAATAATAACGCTTCTAACTTATACTCTTTATCTTTTGCGGCGGATTCGCTTAATTGCTTAGCTTTTTTTCTCGCATCCTCTGCAATTCTTTCTTTAAAATACTTTCTATACACAACTAACATCTTTTTAATGTCGTTATCTCTTTCAGTAATCTCCTCAATCAGTTTCCCTTTACCTTCCCAACCACGCAGCATATTCGTAGAGTCTTCTGCTTTTCTAAGCTCCACTTCAGCTTCATTCACCGATCTCTGTGCTTCTGCTTTAAATTTCTTCTCTTTCGAAAGCCAAAGTTTCTTTGATCTACTAAGCATTTCATCTACTTTAGATAAATGAAACCTTACATTAATGATCAACTCTTGATTGTATACGTCTCGGCCCTCATTGATAAATTTCATCTTTATCGAATTTGATTGACTCATACCCAATTGCTGAGTACACAATCTTATATATTTCTTTACATTTTCATCTTCTGGTAAATAAACATGGGCTTGCCTAAAATACTGCAAGGCTTCCTCAAACTGGAATTTTTTATATTCTACTAGACCTTCACTAAATGCAGCTTGACCTTTAACGCTTTTAGTTTGCTCAATAATATCCTTTTGTTTTGCAATCTGCTCCAGCAAATCTGCATTATGAAGTTCCTCTGGTGTTTTTACTTTTTCTATAACCTCAGCTTTTTCTTCACCAACTGTTTTAATTTCTGCAACAGGATCCGTTTCAGATTCAATATCTTGAGCTTTAACAAACTCTTTTTCTTCAACTTCATCCACAGGTGCATCTTTACCTTCACCGCTATTTCTTTTGAATTTAGATTTGAAAAAATTGAAAAATCCTTTTTTAGGTTTTGGAGTTTCTGTATTTTCAACAATCTTAGATTCAGCCTTTTCTTCCAAATCTATTTTATTTACAACTTCTTCAATTAATTCCGCATCAATTTCAGAAGCAACTTCTTCTTGTATTGCTCCACTTTCACCGTCTGTAGAAATAGGCTCTACCTTTTCTTCATTTTCTTCAACAACTTGGGGTTTCTCTTCAATATCCTCTTTTGTTGACTCAACCTTTTCAACGACAACTTTTTCGGTTTCAACCCGTTGATTTCTTCTTCCACCTCTGCGATTTCCTCTTTTACCATTCAAACTATTGTCTGAATCAGAAAAACTTAAAATACTATTTACAGAACCTGCACCATCATCTTCAGCTACAAGAGCTGAAAAGCTTAAAAATAAAGCTAGTAAGAGTGAATATAAGAATTTCATATTCATCTGCGAATCAAAGGAACATCGTGACGGTCTCTTTTCAATTCAAACTTCTCTTTTTTCTTTGTTTTAATATCATTTACAATTAAAAAATATCTATATTTTTTCTTTTCTACAGTTCTTGATCTCATTTCACCATCACTGCCGGGGTATTGTTCAACGATTTTTGATACTTCCACTACTTCTTCAACTTTTTCGCAATACCAATTTGTACTAAAGTCTTTTTCAATTTTATAATCTTTCCATTTTTTCTTATCTCTATTTTTTATATCTTCAGCAGTATACACACTTTCATCTGTTTTTTGTCCACCAATAAACATAAATTTGTGTCGATAGTCTTTATAAACAGCTTCACCTGTTTCAGTTTTAATGCGGTATCTGGTATCCTTTTTACCAATATTTGAAGGCACCTCTGTTTTAAACGAATAATAAACAAAATACTTTTTAGGCGACCATGGAGGAGAATATTGTTTAGAAATCATGACGTAAACTTTATCAGGAGAAATGATTTTACCATCGCTGCCTGTTTTCAATTTACCATCTTTTCCTCGCAAACCAGGAATATATCTTGAAAAAGTAATACCTTTATCTTCTTTAGTGACTCCGACTAGATTTGCTGACCAGGCACCTTCAACATCTTCCCTAGATTTAATATCTGAGCCTATGGCCTTCACTCTATATTCATACTCTGCTCCAGCTTTTAAGTTAAAATCATAATATGAGAATGATAGTGGCTCTTGTGAGACATTCTCATCAAGAGGAGCTCCATTTTGGGCAGGAACATTTTCAATCAAACCCATAAACCCACCACCCTGCGGAGCTTGCTCCTCTTCAGCTTTCTCCCCTTCTGGATCAACTGCCGCATTCTTTTGTGCACCGTGAATTTTTAAAATCTCCCCCTTTTCATCCTTAACCATTTGCCACTCTTCACCTTTCGAAGGCATGCGTTTTTGCAAAAGACAATGGCTAATTGTTGCTCGTTTGATGAGGGCCGGTTGCTCCCATTTTAACAAAATAGTCATAACTGAAGTTTCTTCTACGCGAAATTCTTGACATAAACCCACAAAAACGGGGGCTGCCGCTTCAAAATGCAAACATCCGGGAAAAATACACTGCTTCTTACCATCCGCTCCTGGAAGTAGGTGCAATACATGACCTTTCTGGATATGATCTTTGAACATTTTTTGATATTCTCTTTCTTTAATATCAACATCTATTTTTTCAACTTTATAGAAGATGGATCGCTGTTCATCATTTCCATCTAAATTCCATTCATTTAATCTTTCATTATCTTTAACCCATTCTTTCACTTCTATTGGTTGTGCCTGCGCCTTAAACTTTTCAACTTTTGAAACAGCATCATTTGCCTGAACTACAGCTTCAGGCGTTGTACTCAATTGCAAAATACTGGAAAATATTCCCCATAGAGCATATAATAAAAATAATCCACATAAGATTTTATCGCCATGGATGATTAGTATTTTTTGAATTTTAGACATTAACGCCTACCTCTTCCACGAGCGCGCCCACGACTAGGGCTAACAGGGTTCACATCTGGCTTATCGTGAATTACAGCACCCTCTTTGCGGTAATCGTAGTGCCTTAAATCCAGTTGTAAGTTCACTAAAAATGGTTTATCAAAAGATATAAAAATAGCATTCGACCTTACACCAGCAGGTTGCTCCACTCTATTTGTTTGATTCAAACCAACAATAGTAAAAAGTTTTTCATTTTCAAAAAATGACTTCATCAACTGTGCCACTTTCACATCCTCTATCGATACACTTAATGCTATATCTCTCACAACCCAAAACGGTTTGCCTTTATGCTTATAAGACAAATCTTCCATAACCTTTTTCACACTTAGCGATGAAAGGTTTTTCACTTCATTATCACGTAACAACTCACATATACTTTTTATAATCCAGAACCTTTTTTGTGCAATCGAAATATCTGAATCCAATTTTGGAGTTTTATTAGATCTAAGCCAAGATGGTTCTAGCTTTTGCAATACTGAGCGAGATGTAAGCTTCAATTCTACAAACTCTTCCTCCTCACCTTTTTCCACTGCTTCACCAGCGATATTTTTTTGCATTCTTATTTTTTTTAATTCATCAGGGCTATTTGAGAATTCTTGCAATAATTCATCCCACTTTTTAGTCATTACAGCTTTAAATTGAGGACGGTCAGGCGCATCCGGTATATCAACGCCTACACCCTTACCATTTATATTGAAAAACTTCTCTATTGGATTATCGGCTTTTATGAAAGTTGATTGAATTTTATCTGCTTGATCCTTTAAATTTTCCTGACTCACGCGTACAATTTTATACCATTCTTCAGTTGGATTTC
>Ga0222717_10004407_pt1 | contig 10382 bp, 6 predicted proteins | sample C33_18DmetaG_FD_165053 | JGI IMG/M metagenome (GOLD analysis project Ga0222717, IMG submission 165053) | Estuarine water microbial communities from San Francisco Bay, California, United States - C33_18D | ecosystem: Environmental > Aquatic > Marine > Unclassified | place: USA: California...
CACCTGAATAATTTCTGAATCCACTTTCTAATTTAAGTCTTTCACCATTAAATCTAGAATAACTTATTCCTTCGAGTGAAGTATTGTTATTTCCAAAAACATTAAAAGTAGAACCATTATTTCTAACATCTACTCTTGTAGGTTTCCATGTACATACACCCATATATAAATCACTTTTTGATGGTCGGAGAGTATCAGGAATTGAAACAGCTCCTGATTTAATACCACCGGTTAAGTATACAACAGAACCTTTTGGTCTATATCCGGGCTGAGATATCCAGTAACCAGAGCTAGTTTTAAGGGGACTACCTTTAGAAAATGGAAATCTTGCTGTTAAATAAACATTATTACTATCAGTATATTTAGCAAACTGTCTGTTTTTAAACCATCCATTATCGTATAGGACTACATTACCATTAGGATTAAATTCAATTAAATATCTACCATTATCTCCTGCTACTGATATGTAAATTTGTCTATCAGGGATTTTACTTTGAGGTAAGAAACCAATAACTGTATTAGGAGAACCACCTTTAATAATACCGTCTATAAAGGCAATATCACCAACATCTTTTATTGATACTTTTCCAGTTTCATTACCACTTTCATTAACAGATACCCATCCATTAGTAAGTATGATTTTTTCTGGGTCAATTTTAGCGGAACCAACTACAATATTTTTCTTAAATTTTTCGAGTGGAAAAGTTGATAATGCAATATTCTTAACAAATGCGTCAGATAGAGCAAATGGATACCAAGTCATTTTCGCTAGAGTGAAATCTCCATTAGCATGCCATGGATCGGACACATAAAGTGTTTTCTTAACACCAGGCCATTGAGCATATCCTTGAAGATGTTTTTCAGCAACAACTTTACCATCGACAAGTAATTTAGCTGTCTTACCTACAAGAGTAAATGCTACATGGTGCCATTTTTTAGGCTGAAATACGTTATATGCGACTAAACCTTCAGTATTGCCCCAACCTTTTTGTTCACCTTTACCTTTTGAAGTTAGACTTGCGTGTATTCCTAATGATTTAGGTGTAATAAATAAAGCTGGGAATCTTTCAACATTTTGGTCTCCAACTCTCATAATATTTCTCCAGTTATTATTTACTTTATCAATTTTAATCCAAGTAGCAACTGAATATTCGACTGAATTAATTTTTGAAAACATAGTATTTGTAGCGATAGAACTACCTTGTTTTACTTTTGATAAATCAAGTTTTCTATTAAAGAGATAGCATGTTCCTAATTTAGGATCTCCATTATTTGCGCTAATAGCATACTCACATAAATCACTTTCTTTACATTTATCGACACATTCTGATTGCATAAGATTAAAGTGGCCTAAATTGGCATTTTGGGGAACTGAAGATAATCGCATATTTGAGTTATCTTTATTCATATCTCCAGTAGTGTTAATATTAACATTTATATCTTCGGTTGTAAATTTTCTAATTGAAGCTTGGTTAATTAATAGGGGTTTTTCGACTAATTTTGTGCTTAATTTATCTAATGTAGGTAAATTAGGGTATTCATCACAAAAAGATTTAATATCATATTTAGATTTTAACTCATAGGGGAGAGTATCTAAATTTTCATCACATTTATATCCTTGAGAATATTTCATATATTCGTCAAAGGATGGTAGATTAAGATTTCTATATCCCTCGACACTTTCAGCTTTAGCTTTATCATTATATTTATAAATAAAGTAAATTGAAAGTAGAACAAGGAGTATTACATATAAATAATGTGGTTTTAATGTCATTTATATATAATACTTTTATTTTTTTTAAAATTGTAAATAAATTAGAAAGATTTATTTCTAGTATAAGTGATTCCATCAAACGATATAAATCCTTGAGATACATCTGAGAAATGAACATTCATATTACCATTTTGCTCGATAATAATCAGAGCGGAACCATCATTTTGATTTGTCCAGAATTCAAGATTTCTATTAGGACGAAATTCTTCAGGAATATTTCCTAAAAATTTATTATTTTGGTCAACAATGGCGGCTACACCAGACATAGTAACTAACTGGTCTTTTACACTCATTGATGGAAATCCATATCTGATAGTTTCTCCTCCAGGTTCTTGGGCAAAGTTCTTAATCTCTGCGGCAGATAATGGTCTATTATATAAACGAATATCTTTAAGTTCTCCATTTAATTTATTAACATAACCATATCCTAATTTTCTACTAGGAGTTCTACCAGCTGAAGTAAATCTAGGTGTTGCTGTAGCAACTCTTTTACCATTGAAATACCAATAAAGTTTTTTATTCTGTAAATCTCTTGTAAGAGCTACATGTGTCCATTCGTTCCATTTGATTTTAGATTTTGAATTAAATCCTTGATATGGAGAACTATATCCACCTTTAGGTCCCCAATAGTAATTGATTGATCCATCAGATTCTATAGTGAATGTGCCTTCACCTCCATATCCTAAATCAATAGGATTTTGACGACCATTTTGACGAGCTTTTACCCACATCATAATAGTTTGATTACCATTAAGTGTTGCGTTATATCTGAGTGATAACGGGTTTTTCGAACTGGTATAATTACCATGAGATTTTACTAATCCATAATTACCTGTTTGACCTCCAGTCTTACTAAATGCTTTATATCCAGGACTCAATGGAATTTCAATACTGTCATTTATACTGAACTGTATTCCGTCAAGACAAATCCATCTCCAATTACGAGTCTTTACACCTGCTTGTTCGCTACAAGACATAAACATTATAAGTCCCGATGGTAATACATCTACTCTTGCGGAATATTCATGAGCGTTAACTAAGAATACTTTTCTCTGAGATGGTCTTGAGTTAGGGGGTAATATTGCTATCGGAAGTTCATTTATTAATTTTTCTCGTGTCCAACGAATTAAACCATTTATAGTTACGAGATTTCCATTTACGGTATATGTTCCATTAGAATATCCATTTGAATAATTAGCCCATCCTGTAGGAACAGAATCTCTCATATTAAATACGAATTCTTTTGACAATGGATATATTTTATCTTTAGTAGTTTTTGCCATAACACCATTTACACCACAAAGTTCCCATCGTTTTCGAGGGTCGGTAGTGTAACACCATAATCCAGCTTCGCCATCAGGATTTCTGCAGTAATTATGATTACCAATACCTTGCTTTTCATATGTTCTTGCTAATCCTCTATAATCTTTCCATTTACTGGTTCCTCTGCCTCTTCTTGAACTATAATATCTACCATCATTACATTTAACAGGTCCAATACCACCTAAATTTGAGAATCTTCCACCCCATCCTCCAGGATTATAACCATAATAAGCGATACCAGAGTTTCCACAGTCAAATTGGAATGCGCCACCTCCATTACTTCTACCAGAACTGGTTATATGTTTACCATTTTGATAAATGATATATCTATCAATAATAGCCCCAGATCTTCCCCATATTCCTTTGGGAATGTTATATTTACCATGTCTATGAGGATATTGGTTTGTCCAGTTTTGACATGTTCTTCCTGACATAGTCTTACTTAAAGTATCGGTCCTAGCAAAATCATTAGGATCCCATATTTGATAAGCAATTTCTTTTTCAAATCTATCTAGTAGAGCAATTTTAGTGCCTGAAATTCTGTCTGTACAGCAATCTTTTCTATTATAAACTACAACTCTTTTTACTCTTTTACCACCACCTAGTTTGATTTTGAGCCAATTTTTTGAGGATCTTTTGGTATGAGTTACTGAATTTCCACTCCATTTACCATTAGTATTACCATCGACTGCTCTATCAGCAGTTCCTTTAGAAGAACTATAATCAGAAGATTGTGAGGCGGGTTTTTCTTTAGATATAAGTTTATTATTTTCGTCATATACTTCAACTTCAGCAACACTTAGAATACCACTATTACTTAACATTACGTAATGAGCTAATTGTGGGATAGAATATGTTAAATCATTTTGACCATTAAGAGGATAACTCCAACCATCAATAGAATATTCATTTGAATCGGATTCAATTAAAACTCTAATCTGTCCTGTAGGTAATATATCAATTCTTGCTGATTTATCATTGTCTCTATTACCTATTGTAAAAATATGTCTTTTAGCAGGACGTGCCTCTTTAGGAATAAGTAAAATATCACCTGTTCCTTCTACTTTAGTAACAAGTCCAGATAAATGAACAATACCATTTACAATAGAATAGGAAGCATGTCTGCTAGATTTAAGCATATTAGAACCAGGATTATATTTATCTTTAGCATATTGTAATTTTCTTACAATTCCTTCACCTAAGTCATTATTAGTGCTTAATATTTTTTTGGAACATATATTAGAATAATATCGAAGTCCGTCTTGAGTATTAACATTATGTTCTTCAACATATGAATTTAAACATTTTTTAAATGAATCATTGCCATCAGGTTTTTCCTTAAGAAGAACATTTTCAACAAAGTCTGAAGGGACAGCAACTGGAAATTGTCTAAATTTGAATATGTCAAAACTACCCAATTGACTATTATTGGCAGCATCTTTATGCAATATGAGATCGTCATTATCGTTCGGGATGATAAAACTTCCAGATAATTTTTTATCAGCTGATATTTTACCATTTACATAAACTTTTAGATCTTTATTACTAAGTGAAATAGTAACATGACAGAATTTCTTATATGGAACATTTCCACTTGGAACATCAACACCGTCATTCCAAAAATCTGATGTGCTGGTTCTAATATGAAGAGATGTGCTATTAGGTTTAATCCATACACCTGGTAATCTTTTTTGAGGTGAGCCTTTACCACCTCTGATGAATATATTATTCCAATTTTTTTCCATTCGATTTATTTTTAACCAAAAACTATAAGTAAATTGTTGTGCGCCTCCACGTGTATATAAAACTCTATCTTTACTCTTAGTTCTTGCTCCAGTTTTACTTTTAATCCAACACTGTGTTCCAGCATTGTTAGTAACATATCCGGCAGCTTCGGGATTATCTATTGCCATTTTACCACAACTTATAGGATTAAGATTATAATATCCTAGATCGTTGCCAGGTGCGTCGGTATTTGCGGTTTTAGTGAATGTATTAGATTCAGCTTCCCCATAATGTAATTTTTTAGCAGGAATAGTATTAGTTTTTATAAAATCAGAAGGTTCATCTATTAATAAATTTGAAAATTTTTCATAATCTTCAGTTTGAACCATTCTCTTACAAAATGTTACAAATGTGCTTAGTTCTCTATCTTCTGTTTCATCAGCTTTTTTAGAACATAAATAAGAAGCGGCATTTTTATTCCATTCATTTAGTGTTTTTATTTCACTAATATCAGGCATAGGTTTAAAATGTTCTTTATTAGACTTCTTATTGAAGTAATAGAAAGCTAAAATAACCAATACAGTTACTATAAGAATAGGAATTGTATAATTGTTCATAGTATATATAATAAAAGGATATATTTTTATTGTAAATTCTATAAATAAGATATAAAAATAGTGCGTTTTTTTCCTGAATTTTATTCAGCACCATTGTAATCTTTAAATATCAAGACATTTATTAAAAACATAAAATATAAGTAATATGATAACAATATTTTTTACTTAAAGTTATTTCAACATTTATTATCATAAAATGGTAAAGAAAGCAAGCACAACAAAAAAAGGCAAATCATCCAAAACCTCTTCTGCTAAAACTGTAGAAGTATCTTCCAAAGCCCAAAAAGCCGCCGGTAAGGGTAAAAAAGTATCAGTTAAAAAATCTAAGGCATCTAAAACCACTAAGGTTGTTGCCGCTGCTGCCCCAGTCGTAGCCAAAGAAACAGTAGTAAATGAATCTACTTCTGTAGTCAGTAGCCAACAACAATCTGGTGGTGTAACTGATCTTCTTGCTCAACTAGCTGCTAACTGCGCTGAAGCCGCTACTAGACAAAAAGAAATTGCTCAAGCTCTTAAAGCTTTTGGTAGAAGTTACAAAAGAGAAATGAAAGAACTTGAAAAAACCAGAAACAGAAGCCGAAGAAGTAACAAAAAAGATCCTAACCGACCTAAAAGAGCTCCTAGTGGATTTGCTGTCCCAAGCAAAATCTCTAGTAACATGTGCTCCTTCCTTGGAATCAAAACTGGAACTGAATTATCCAGAACCGATGTTACCAGAAAACTAACTGCTTACATTAGAGATAAAAATCTTCAAGTTCCTACTAACAGACGATCATTTGTTCCTGATAAAGCCTTGGGTAGTATTTTAGGCCCACTCAAAGAAGTCGATAAAGAAAAAGGATACACCTACTTCAATCTCCAAAGATATATTACCCCTCATATTGTATCTAACTCTGCCTCTGCTTCCGCCAAATAATTAATATAATAATTATATAAAACAATAACTATATTATTTTATATAATGAAATTCTTCTTTCATGCCAATCTCAAATCATATGATACATTATTAGCTACTTTTAAAGGCAAATGTAGTATTGAAAGTATACAACCTGACAATGTTAGCATAAATAACAAAAAAATAATAGGCAATACTATTAAATTTAATAGTTCAGTTGATAATGTTATTAATGCTATTAGATTGAATTCATCTAATCTAAATAAAGATAGAATAGATAAATACTTTGTTAATATTGTTAATACGCAAAAAAATAATAGGGTATATATAATTCTACCATATAAAATTAATAACTAGCGGATTGGTATAACCATGGCAAAGTGTCTCTCGCATCTTGATTAACTAAAGTTAAGCCCGATAAAATCCACTGACAAGCGGTAGCTCTATCGGATTCTGTTTGTCCATCACATATAAGTTTTTCAAATTCATCCAATATTAAATTTGAGAGTTTATATTTATCATTTATCTTGGTAATCTTATGCATTTCCATATTAAAAATTTTACCATCTTTTGTATATTTAAGTTTATCTTCTTTAGTTAATTGAAGTCTATAGTTCCATATATCTTCCATTTCTTTATAAAGCTTTCTAAGAAGGGATATATTAAGATCTAAAAACCAAGCACATTTAGTATAATTTTTTAATGAATCCATTTGTTGAAATAGATCACAGCATCGCTGTTGGACTTGTATAGTTATATTTTTAAATACGGGGATTTCTAATTCAATCTTTTTATTCATCTTATTTTCAATAGCTTGGATTTGTTTATTTACAAATGGGGGTATATCCAATGTATTATATGGATTTGACATCTTAGCATTCAGACATTCTTTAATAGTGATTATGTCAAATCCCCAATAAATACCTTTATTATCCTTGTATGAATAGAAATCTTTATTGGCTATATCTTTAACATTATTAAGTGATAAACAGTCAGTCTCATTATTACATAGATGTCTACAATAAATAGCTATACCGCGCGTTTTAATATAATGGTTCACTAGAAATCTTCTATAAAATGATTGAATAGTTGTTATAGACTGTTCATATGGAAGATAATTTTCTCTAATTAACTGATTTTTAGAACGCTTTTTTTTAATTATCTTAAGACGTTTTCTAATTTTTTTAGGTTTGGTTGGAATTACTGTATCAAATATGGTAGATACAGTTCCTTTTTCAAACCCCTTAACATGAACTCCACAGAAATTACAACCTTTAGGATTATTTTTACATTGTTTCGATTGATCAGAACTTAATCGTGCCCAACATTTATTAGTATCAAACTCAGAATTTACAATGAAATTATTAATAGTGTTATCATTAGTATGATTATTAACAGCAACTTCAGCCATGTTTTATTAATATAATAACTTATTTTTAAATATTTTATTCAAATTTTTTTAAATATTATTAGTTTCATTATAAAATGCTGGTCAGTTATGGTAAGGCCTTTAGGTAGGGATTAAATTTTCTTAGATATAAAGGTAAAGAAATTAAAAAAAAATTTGATGATAATTATTTAAAGATTATTCATATCATATAGTATATAAACAAGCAAATCATGAGTTCACAAATCCACAGACCACACACCGTTGACTTTTCAAAATTTCAATTTGGCGACCCCACCGTTAATAAATACGGAGGAAAATCATGCCGTGTAAAATATGACAATGCAGACTTCTACATGCAACTACCTCGAATGCGTCTCCCATATGGATTGGGAGTATATCAAGAGAAAGACAGCAACGGAAATGTGACTAAACAAAAGTTTTCAATGGACTTTTCTCTCTCTGGCTATGAAGCTGGAGAAGATGGTCAACCAAAAAATACTCGAGTCAAAGAATGCTTTGATTGGTTGGAAGGAATGGAACAGCTACTAGTTGAAAAGGCTGTTGAGAATTCCTCGACCTGGCTAGATATGGGAGACTGCACTGAAGGTGTAGCAAAAGCTCTCAGTCGTGACCTAATCAAGTATGCTAGAGATAAGACTACTAAGAAAATTACTAATAAGTATCCACCGACTTTTAAGTCGAAGGTTGGATATTGGGATGGTAGATTCACTCTCAATGCCTTTGATGAGAAGAAACAACCGATTCAAGATCTACAACAAGCTTGTCCTAAGGGATCTGAAGCTGTAGCAATTATTAAACTTACTGGAGTCACATTTGCTGGAGGTAAATGTGGTTATTCATTTAACGTTCATCAAGTTAAGGTGTATGCTCCTAGTCGAATGCCTTCTTATGCCTTCCTAGATGATGAGGAAGATAGTAAGCCTGCTCACCATGAGGTCGAAGATGATGACCAAAGCACTTCTACCAGTGGTGGAGGAGCCGGAGCGGAGATGGTTGAAGATAGCGATGAAGAGGAAGAGGAGGATGATGACGAAGAAGATGAGCTAGATGTCGAGAGTGAAGAGGAAGATGAAAAGCCTCCTACTCCTCCTCCAGTAAAGAAGAAAGTAGTTCGTCGCAAGAAGAAAGACTCTAAGTAAATAATTGACTATAAATTCTAAATAAATAAAATACTAATTTTATTTTTTTAGATATCTTCCATTGAGAAGATCATCATTTCATTAACTATATTATCAATATCCTTTGGTTCCAATTTTATAGAATCTATAAGTGAATCTATTTCTTGAGTATAGTAATTATTTGCAATAAAGTTATTTTTTATTAAAAAGTTTTTGAGTTCGAATATAAAATTATAATACCTACGATTAAGAACAAAGCATCTTGTTGTTCCACTCATTATAATCGGTATTTTTTTATTAACACTACTATCATATCTATTACATAAATCTATTATTAACTCTATTACATATTTTTGACATTTCAGATCAACTAAACACCAAGATTTTTCAATCGATAAGGGTGGCATCATATACGTTTCAGGTTTCATACCCTTTTTTATCTGAGATGTTGAAAGTCCTAATTTATATTTTTTAGGTTTCAGAATATCTAAGATAAATCTTTCATACGCCTCTATATGAACTTTTTTACCATCATATTTTTTACATTGGTTAGTAAATTTAACAGATTTTGAATTTAGTTCTTTTATAGGCATATATAATAATAACAGAATTAAATATTATTATATATCTCCTTCATCTTCAAGATTATTATCTGATATATTATCCATTATGAGACTATTATCGTAGTCCTCTTCGTCTAATGTAATTAAAGGTTTAAATTTCTTTTCGAACTTAATTTCATCCTGATCATTATATACTAATGTTGCTACTATAAGTAATAGAAAACTGAATAAATCGTTAGCATTTATAGGTTTATAATTAGGACCAGCTAATTCTCGATATGATGCTAACCAAGCTTGAATAGGTATTTTTAATGAATTGATAATTACAAAATAAGTAGAACTACCTTTACGAATTATATAAAGCATCAATACATTTATTAGTGTAGAAATAAGTTGATAACAAATCATTAATAATAAACTATTTTCACAATGGTCATGTTCACCATAATTAGAACTGGTAAATTGACATACAGTAGCACCTTTTAAATAATTCCAGATATTATCAGATGGAATATGATTTTTACCCGCTTCGCCAAAAGGTATTAACATAATTGGAAACATAACTAATCCAAATGTAAATTGCCATATACATACCCATAAATTCATCCACCAAATATCTATAGGTCTATTATCTAAATATTTTTCCTTCAAAATATAGGAACCTACCGCAGGTATAAGTGATACTACAAACAATAATGTTGCCCACCATTCATTAAAAGTTCCATCACTGAAATTAGGCAAATATGATACCATAATCGCATATATAGTTAGAAATACGCCCAGATAATGATTTTTAAGATACCCTCTTTTAAGAAAAAGAATAGACGATGCTACAATAAGAGGTAATGAAAACTTGTCTAATATAGTCATGACTATAATTGATAAATATGGAGTAGCTACAGAACCTAAAGTTGAATTAAGTCCATCCATTATACCCATATATTGAAGTGGTCGTT
>Ga0222717_10004414_pt1 | contig 10375 bp, 9 predicted proteins | sample C33_18DmetaG_FD_165053 | JGI IMG/M metagenome (GOLD analysis project Ga0222717, IMG submission 165053) | Estuarine water microbial communities from San Francisco Bay, California, United States - C33_18D | ecosystem: Environmental > Aquatic > Marine > Unclassified | place: USA: California...
TTTCACACAACCACACATACCATATTTTATCTCGAACATATATGTCCGGGTTGGAATGTACTGTCATGTCACGCGTCTGCATTGAGCTTATTATATACTCTGTCGCAAAAATCGCAATCAGCACATTTATTCTTGCAATTGAGCCACTTGTCTCCAGCACCATATGACTGCAAATCTAGAGTGTTCATATCCCGGATTTTATTAGAGCACTTGGGTACCAACTCTCCCACGGTGATGTTATCATTTCTGGTGATATATGCATCAAAAGTCGAACGCATCAGATCGATCGTCTTCTCTCGACCGGCTAGTTTTATAGTATCAACATAGTCACAATATGTGTTGAGAGAGGAAGGCAGTAACCATGGGCTCTTCAGTATAGCCTCAGGTCTATCATTGTAATATTTTGAACACAGGTTTAGTGAATGTACATTTTGCGCGTCATTAACTTCATGTTTATCATGATGATGATATGTAGATATCATGTTGTCACATACATTTTTCCATTGACATTTTGTGATGCATCCTTCCTGAGCTAGTAGAGTCAAGGTTATATCATGATTGCTTGTCCATTTATGTATTCTCTTGAGCTCATCGAGATCTCTATTGACAGTCCTGTCAAGTATCAAGTGGTTGATTTGATTGGTCTCATAAGCGAACTGGGCTTCTTCCAGAGTGGATATATGATTGTTGATGCTCAGCTTGATGTTAAATGGAGGAATATCATTTCTAAACTCTGGTTGTCTTAATAGTAATGGGTTGTTTATGGTCAACCACTTCACACCTTTTCTCCACGCCTTGTCCAGTATGTTTTTGATGACCGGCATGCCTTTGTCAGTGTATACATCGTTGTTCCACACACTAGGATTGATCACATATTGAGCATGTATGTTGTATGTTTCCTGAATAGTCAGCAACTCTCCCCACTTGGTATCCTCTATGTCCTCATCATCATACCAAGTGAATCTGTTGCTAGGATTCAATCGTGAGTCTGAAAAATATATATCACCTATTCTGTCAACATGTTGACTTGGGAGTGATCGAATATACTTCAGTATACCTGGTACATAAGGTAATGATAATTTCACATGTATATTTACAGGATCAGACCGCGTTTATCAACTGACTGTCCCGCGAATGTCTCCGGCTTTGGAAGAGTCACTAGTGAAACCAGCTGGTGTTTGTGTTACATCAACAACACCATAATTTTTGATTGCATTAAGTAAAGCATTTCCCGGGGCTCCACCGGCTCCACCAGTGGAGGTGGTTCCAGACGATCCAACGGGACTGATTGAAATCATTTTCCCACCATTAGAGTGGAAATTTTGAATCCAAGTTTCTGCATTGGCACCGGTGGATTTTGATACTAATATCAGACCTAATACCAGCTCTCTCCATATGCTGGTAGTATCTAGAAACTGTCCATTGCTCTCGCCAGTGACATCTTGAAACACGTGTATATCATAATCAGCACTGTCAAACACACCGGTGTCCACCAAAGCTTGTAACCACGCTTGATTGTTATTTGATCCAGTTGGATCAAGTTGATACTCTCCAGATCCAGCAGTGGTGTTTACGAATGTAATCTTGTTGCCGGCGATCTCAATAAAATCGTTTGCCTCAATGTATGGACCTCCGCCGGCGCTCAATTGCCAGCCAATTATAGATATGTTCGGGTATTCACTAACAGTTTCACCTATGATCCCGAAATCTCCTACATCACCTCCAGGTCCTCCTGCTCCACCACTCAATTCCGGAATGATGAAATAACCAGGTAAACCGGAACTTCCACCAGCATATTGTATCAGCCCTGAACCGGTGCGGACACTACCACCGGTACCCCCTGTAGAGTCCCAATGTTTGGCTTTGATCTCCGGAGTGTTACCGACGGTGTTGAAAGAAACACCTTGTCCGAAAGCCATGTCACTTGTCCGCAATCCGACTGCGCCACCTCCGCCGGCGCCTGCTCCTGCAGCATAAACGATTGAGTTTCCCCAGATGTTTCTAGCGCCACCTCCACCACCACCACCGCCACCGCCGCCTACCACACCGGCTCCGTTGTCGATTTGCAAGGTGACATTAGAGTCTGACAGGATTGCTACACCACCATCACTACCAGCCTGTGCAGAGAAAAATTTAACTGTCTTGGTGCTTTGATCGACCTGCCAGCCGGCTGGATTTCCACCTATCCCACCACCACCGATAATGTATCCTTCATTCTTAATAGACAACACACTACCGGCAGGCAACCCGGTGCAATCAATTGCTGGTTTGCCTGGCGTGTTGCTATACAGTGCAACATCCGGTTGGATGTGCACGGTCGCAAATACTGGTGGACCAGGTGACCATGTTGGAAATTTTCTCATGAGATAATCTTTAATTATCAGACCTTGATAGTCCGTCTTTACATCAATATTAGGTGGTGTCGGATTGCCACTAGAATCCTCCGGCATTGGCGAGCTACCGCCTCCTGGTGAGAACCCCGGGGAGCTCTTCAATTTGAATCCTCTGAACTTGACAAACTTAACATACCACTTGGCAAATACGTTCTGCTTTTGTGCCATTTTAGAACTGGACGCATGCACTCCGGCAGCTTGACGATTGTTGATTGTTAATAGCATCTTGCCGTAATCTGGATCGTTGTATGGATCAAGTAAATTCCATGCTGGTGTGAGCGTGACATCTCCTCCATTCACAACATAACCAGATGTTATCCAGTCAACGTTATATATACCAGCGAAGTATTCAAGTAAGTAGTTGTATCTCTCGCTTTCCGGGAAACCTGTTAACTTGTACGGATCTATTATTTGCTGAAATGTTTGGCCTCCCATACCGCTCGTATAGTTACCTATATTCCACGCGCCCATTGTAGCATATTTGATCCTCTCTCCAACCACGGCAAGATAGTTTGCTCCTTTGCCGGCGGTGTCCTTGTATCCTTCTATGACACCTCTAATTGGTGGTTCAATTGCATTGCTTCCAGACAAATAAGCGAATTCATTAGTCAGAGGACTAGGAAGCGGCTCCACTGTTCCATGCAATATGTCATGAGTAGAAGCATCTCCTCTCAAGTCAACTCCTCCAGTGATTGTGCGTTGAAACTGACTCAACAGGATTGCTAGTGATGCAATTGTTACATTCTCATCTTCATCAATCTCCACACCTGGTATTTGAAATTCCGCCGTCGTTAGAAAGTCGGACCAATATTTACGACTGTAACCTTCGATCGAACCAGTACTAGTATTGTATCTGAGCATGCCATCATTTGCCGAAATAGGTCGGTTGTTGGTCGAACCGCTAGGCAACAGCAAGTGACCATCCGACATCGACTGGTCTGAATAACCGTGTGTTGATATTTTCCCTATTTTCATTGTAAATTGCTATACTCTTTAAATTTATACGCGGTGACCAGGTATTTCCCGGATATCGAACCCTGCTTAAGAAACTTAGCATCCATCACTATTTGGAATTTTCCATAGTTAGGGTCTATGTTGTTCAGCAAGTTGTTGTCTATATTGTTCTGTCGATCCAATTCACTTCTAGGCAGATTTGTAGGAGATGTGGCCCAAGCTGGTACCATATGCATATGAAATGTTATTGATGTTCCGTTCGTTCCATCACCGGCAAATGCTCCACAACCTCCGGTACCATCCACCAATCCACCCAGACCAGACACCGTGTCATATATGTAGTTCCATCGACTGTGTGGTGGGTATTCTAGCCCAGGCTCTATGATTTCAATCTCGGTTATGCCTCTGGTGGTTGAATCCACTGCAGACACTTTCAAGACAGCACCTAACCCTCTAGTCACGTATGTGCCTGACACATGCAGCTTCCCTGGGTTGATAGACACTGTGTCTCCTATTGTGTATCCTGTACCAGCCGCCGCTATAGCATATCTGTTGATCTTGCCGGCCTGTGAGGCTACAATTATATTAGCACCGGTCCCACCGGCGGATACAATGGTGGTGGTTGGACCTTCACTGAATCTGAAATATTTAGCGAAATCGATCTTGAAACCACCAGTGATGGTTTGAGATGGGTTGGTTGGAGCGATACAATATATGTAATTTTGACCTCTTTCGTCTCTCAAACCCAAAGGTGTGATATTAGAAGCATTCAACGCCAGCTGTTCCATGTAACCTAGATTGCTTGTGGATATCAGAGGCAATGGACTCAGTGTATTTTTGTTAACTAGAACATCGCCGTTTGTATTGCCAGTTTCATAACCTCGACCATATTGTACGAACACGCTACCTTCACTCGTCGAGAACAATTGAGACATGATGTTTTGCAGAGCCTGTCTGGTGACATTACCGTCAGCTGGATCCAAATTCTTACCTCCGCCCATCACATGATCAGTCACGAGCTCGCTCCATGTGTTTGATATGAATCCTTCTAGTATATTTCGCCTGGAATTGTATCTCAGCATGCCGTGCTCTGGATCATTATGACGAGTCGCGTCTCCACCCACAGCAATACCAAACGCAGAATCCACCATCTGTATATACGGGTCTGATATGTCTATTTTACCTGATTTCATTAAAAGCCTTGGAATTTTGTTAGATTACCGAACCAAACAGATCCGGTGCTGCCAATATAATATGCTCGTTCTCCTTGAAGAAACATGTTTCCGGTGTATTTACCGTAATCATTATGATTCACTTGTTCCAGCAATGGTTTTGTTGCATCCCACTTGGGTATCAAGCTGATTGATTGATAGTACTGTTGATTATAGTGATCATTACCATAATGCGGTAAAACTTTGTACAGGCAATTGAATAGTCCTAGCTTGTAGTTTTTCCGCTGACTTGTTGGCAAACCACATGCTGGGAAAATATCAAAATCAAAATTGAAAGAGAAATCAACTGCATCCTTGGATGATATAACAATTGCATTAGAAGAGGCATCTGCTGCATCAATGGTCACAGCAAGGGTGGAGTCAGTCGGAGAATAACCACTCCCATGATCAGTTATCGACACACCGGTAACCACACCTCCATCCAATTGAGTAGCATCAATTGTTGCTTCAGCTCGCGTGCTATGATTCCCAATAACTTCTAAGAGCGGGGTTGTAGTGTATCCAGAACCACCCCTCAACACCCTCACCTCAATCAATTTACCGTCTCCTAATGACACTGTCGCTTGAGCTGGGGTCACTCCCGGGTCTTCTGACACAAATTCTATAGTTGGTCGATAGCTTGCAGAATTTGAATAATCTATACCTCTAGACAACACGTTCAATTTAGTCACAGAACCACCAGTAACTTCAGCAGATATATATCCTCGAGTACCGCCGTCTGCAAATGTTATTGTTGGAGCGGAAACATAATTTTTACCAGGATTTGTTATGGTTAAACTTGTCAATTTTCCAGAGACTACATTAACATCAATCACTGCACCCTCTCCTCCTCCGCCCTTGAGGTAAGCTTTGGTCAACCCTCCACTTCTGTAACCATCACCTTGCTCTGAAACTAATGCTTGTGTTATCTGACCGTATGTCGGAGACGCGGCATTCAGATCCACTATCAGTTCAGCCACTGCTCCATCTCCACCACCAGTGTTTATCATCACTCTTGGTGGGTCTGTGTACCCGGAGCCGCCATTGATAATATTGACTTCATGAATCATCCCATCACCAATCACAGGTTCTAACAATGGTTGTATTTGTTGTACTAATTTGTTGTTGAGAATACCACCGGCTTGAAGAGTAGGTGCTGCCGGACTGGACCCACTATAATTAACATTAGATAGATACGACGGCGTTTGCACCTTCACTCCTGGTGCACCAGTGGCTGTCATCGGGTCGAAAAACTTTTTGTTCGCCGGATCTATAGCATCAGATAACAATGGTGTGGTGCCGAATGACGACCCAGCTTGCCAGATCTGATTTTGATTGAGCTCGATCATGCCCATTCCTTGAACGAAAAAATCTCGTATCATGTCAGCCAACACTTTCAAGGTGACATTACCGGAACCGTATAGATCCTCCGGATTAACAAAATCCACCATGGATACCAGTGGAGTCCACAGACCATCGATGTAGGCCTCGTACCGACCAAACCCGGAGAAGTCTCCCACGTTAGCAGCCTCTAGTTCGGTATTGTATCGAAGCATTCCATTTGTAGGAATGACTGGTCGTTCTGATTTGTCACCAGCCGCTAGCTGAAAAAACAAGTCTCCATCAGACTCGACATTGCCTTGATTTAGCGCACCATACTTCATATGAAGTATTTATTCATTTGCTAGGCATTATGCCTGTACCATTATGGACCATTTTTTATCCGCTGCCGGATTACCGTTTGGTGGAGACCAAGTTGGAATGATCGGACCTGGTCCGGTTGATGGGAGCTCCCACACACCTGGGCTAATGTGCACTAGGAAAGATGCGATGTTTATGTAACAAGTGTTCTGATCGGCCATGTGTATATCATCCGGTAACACCATCTGCCGGTAATCGTCGAAAACTGTGACTTGATTGAACATCTGATTCATGTCATGAGTGATCTTGATCAAATAGACTGGCTCCGATTGAGTAGCGGCCTTTATACCGATACTCTGCAGGGTCGTATCAATGTATATATATTTGGCTGGATCGGCAGTCGCTTGGGATTGGTTATCTGTAGCCTCTCGTACATCCGCTCCATTGACGTAAAATGTTTTGGTGTCTCCACCAACACTTCCCCAGGTTTTTCCGTCATAACCTTCAAACTTACCAAGTGTGGTGTTGAATCTCATGTCTCCTGTCTTGGCTGGTGCTGGTCTTGAGGAGGTGTCACCAGTCGGAATGGTTATAGAATCTCCAATCACCTCTGTTCGATCGCCAGTGATTGTCACATCACCACCAGTTGTAATGTTGGCATCACCATCAGTGTCAATATCCACTCCGGTGGTGGCTGACAGTGTGTATCCTTTGGTGACAATGTCAATGTTATCACCGATGTCAATCTTGCTGTTGGCATTCGGGTCGCAGCTTATGATCTGTTTGGCCTTGATAACTGCATCACAAAAATCCGCTTCACCGTGAACAACTATACCTTTCTTAAACGTGGAATGTCCATGGACAATTAAATCTCCCATTATATCCACATGAGCCTTAATGATTTGCTTGGGTAACAATGTGCTCCCAGGAGCACAAATCACTGGATCGGCTGGATTTGCACGAGAATTAGTCGCGCATGGATCTCTCAACACATATCGGTCATCCATCCACTCACGAGTCACGCTAGCAGACAGACCAGGGTGATTGATCGCTAGCACTTCCTGTGTAGGTGGTTGAGTTGTGCCGGTTACATCATTTATTGGCTCGTATATTAAGTCGCTGTTGAACATATGAACTGGCGCGTTAGACGCGGTTCTGATGTTCACTATCGGTACACCTCCCTCTCTCCTACCATCACCAACATACAATCTGCATGTATCTGTGGTCCATCCTGGTTCTCCTTCGTCGAGTACAGTCGGTTTCCGATCATGATCTGATCCACGACGCATTAAAATCTTGGTTATAGTTGTTTTGGCCATACTAAAATTATTTATAACAATATATCAGATTTTCAAACGTTTAAGCTGTAAAAACTACAGTTATAGGTTATAATATATACATGAAGACAAGAAAACTTAAATGTGTAGTGACTGGCAAGGTGTTGTTTGCTACCAAAGATTACTATGATCGAAAGCTAGAAGCTCATGACAACAATCCAGAGGAACTAGCGAAATCATACATATGCAAAGAAGCAAAAAAATTGCTCAAACAAGGATACAGCGTCGAGTCTATAAGAGAGATGCTCAATGTCGACATTGTGGTGGATGTTGATCAAGATGTTATCAATGAAATCCTGAATGATAACAAGTCATATTTAAGAGGCAATAAAATAGGAGATCAGATACCTGGTCTAGTGAACACCACCGTGCACCGAACCGACCCGGAAGTTCGAGATTTTATTAAAAGGATAACATCAAGAGAATAAATATTTTATATGCAGTCATACTACACAGTATCACACAGTGGCAAGAATGTTATAAACATAATAGATTTACGTAAAAACGCGACAATCAATAGATTCTCGTTTCAGGGTGAGTTGATTAACGGACCAATTGTAGTTGGTGATCGTTGCACAATTGTAACTAAAAACGGTAACACCTCTAGAGGACTGGTGATAAAGCTACCTTCTGGCTCTGTAATAGACAGGTTCACCGCATGACAACCGATCAATTCGTACAGTTCTTTCTATACGGTGTATTGGGCCTGTTTGGCTGGGTGGTACGTCATCAATGGGTCAAGGTGGAGGCATTGAAAGATCAGCTCAACACGTTGAGAGTTGAGCTTGCCAAACAACAACAAGAAAACTCAGAGCTATACAATAATATCAAACGTATTGACACTAATATAGATCGACTGTTTGAAAAGATTGACACATTGTTAGATTTAGTTAAATCCAAAAAATAGACTGGATTAATACGATGTTTAATATACAATAGATGTATGATTAATATTGAGTTAAAAAACCAACCTATCGTAGATACAGACAAGTACAAGTCTGTCACAAACACACCGACAGCATTGTATGGTGCTGTGGTTAAGGATGAGTATGATGATAAACGTCTGATCAACGATCAAGCTGAATATTACACACACTCGGTGACTGATATAATCACTGATACGCCGGTTGATATATATTTCCGAGCCGTCCGGTTGTCACAACCACTGCTAGCAATAAAGATACTAAATGACTTCAAATCGCTAGGAGAAGACACTCAATCTAGGAACGCAGAATATGAACACTTGTTATCTAAATTTAACATGACATGTAGTGACAGCTTAAACATGCTATATGGTGGTTGTTTGCCTATAGACGGAGGTTGTCTTAAAGACTTTGCTGATCGTAGTAAAGTAGATGTGTTGTCTTACAATTTTGATCAGTATGAGTGGTACAATAGGTTCAGTTCACTAGGCATATACATACTGTATTAGCTTATGTTAGTTTTTATATGTAAATCATACGAATTTACATAAATACTAATATGAGTTCCAGTTCTCAGACACTAACATCTACATTTACAGAATTATACGATTTATTAAAAAATATACATGAATCGTCAGATTCTCTACTCAACGAACCAACTGTTAAAACATCAGTTTCTCAGACAGGAGAATCCATCGAAGGTCGATACAAGTATGAAGTACATGACAAAACCGGACTAGTATACGACTCAGGAGACTGGCAACCCAACTTGATACTCAACTGCGGACTGGACAAGTTGTCAGAAATGCCAATAGCTCAAGTGTTTCAATTTGCTGTTGCTGGAACTGACCCGACACTAACCAAAGAGTCACACGAGCAGTCGAATTTAACAGTCAAACTGCTGAGCAGCAGCAAATGTCCACCAGCCAATTGGACTGGTACAGAGTGTGACCCAAAACGTCCAGGTGGAGCTTTAATAGCTCGAGCCTGTGAAGGAAATTTAAGAATAGCACCTGATCATGCTCTAGGCGGGACATGTGAGCAGAAAGCCTTTGACGCAAGTCACGATCTAGGCAAGCTGTTATATTTAAGAGAACTAGATCTACAGTATAATGTGGTGTCAAGCTGTCCGGTGTACACAGAGGATCCACAAACTCCAGATATCGGAATCACCGCCGGGTGTGACGGTTCATTGTCTGCCGCTATTATACCAGGTGGAGCTCCTACAAACCCACCAGTCAATGGCTCCGGCGTGTGGGTAGGTAAAGGTGGTGCCGGATACATGGCCAGTCTGTCTCATGATACCGGAGGACCATGGAATATCCCAGGCAACTTGATACTCAAGCGACAGAATTTTGACCTGCCCATGGGCAATTGTCAATCTCCACTGTTGTGCACATACACGGTGTCTGCAAATCACACGCTTAACAAGGATGAATGGGAGGCAATAAAGGGAGGTAAGTATGTAAACCCTGGGGTGGGTATATCGATAGGTGCACCAAACATGCTAAGACCAGATGTCGTTGCCACTCCAACTGGTTGCGAGTTGCAAGCGAGTGACATAACCATCAATGACAAAGGCAGAGGTCTACCTATATATGATGCATCCATCCCTGGGTGCAAACCTCTAGAGATAGTGTTCAATCCGAGCAGCAATGGATCGGCATGCAGAAGCGCGGACTGGACATCACGACCGGCAGCAACGCAATTTCAATTCTCGGAGGACGCCGACTGGAAGTGCCAGGTCGGAAAGCATGCCGGCAGGGGAGAAACAAACCATTTCAACCTGATCCGGATCGGTCAGCAACAAACCGGAGAGTTCACACATCCAGACATAATGGCCAATCTACCAGACACATTAAAGTCTAAAAATGCTACAAGTTTCGAACATTTCTTCAGCCAACTGTGGATGTTTA
>Ga0222717_10004416_pt1 | contig 10372 bp, 13 predicted proteins | sample C33_18DmetaG_FD_165053 | JGI IMG/M metagenome (GOLD analysis project Ga0222717, IMG submission 165053) | Estuarine water microbial communities from San Francisco Bay, California, United States - C33_18D | ecosystem: Environmental > Aquatic > Marine > Unclassified | place: USA: California...
CGCCAACAGCACTGCCCGATATGGCCGAAAAACCAGCCGAAGAACCATCGTCATTGGACGGTGCTCGTCGTCGCGCTGGTACAGCAACTTCGTCCTTCGGTGTTTCCAAGCGTGAAGGCCACGACGCTTCGTTGTATTACAACAGCCGTCTCAATGAGGGGTTGGTTGCTTCGAGGGAAGTGGGAGATGCGCAGATTTGCCCCGAGGAACATCTCAATTCCTTGATTTGCGGTGATTCAAGGAACTTACCACTCCCCGATAACTGCGTTCACCTTGTCGTCACATCTCCGCCGTACAATGCATCCAAAGAATACGATGAAGACCTTTCATTACGAGAATACCTCGGACTTCTCCACGATGTCTTTGCAGAATGCTATCGTGTTCTTGCACCAGGCGGGAGAATGGTCATCAATGTGGCCAATTTGGGCCGAAAACCGTACATTCCTCTTTCATCCCACATCAACTTCATTATGCACGAAATAGGATTTTTAATGCGAGGTGAAATCATTTGGGATAAATCGGCAAGCGCCGGTTCGTCGTGTGCTTGGGGCTCGTTCCAATCCGCATCAAACCCCTGCCTCCGAGATGTTCATGAATACCTTCTTGTCTTTTCAAAAGGAAATTACAAACTCCCCCGAACAAAGAGCGAGCGTGCAGATGGGCGTGTTGATACCGTGCCTCGTGATGATTTCATCAAACACACGAAATCAATTTGGTCCTTTGCGACCGAGCGAGCATCTCGAGTCAACCACCCAGCACCGTTCCCCATTGAACTGCCAAAGCGTTGCATTGAACTGTACAGTTTTGTCGGAGACGTGGTTCTCGACCCCTTCAACGGCTCGGGAACTACATGCGTTGCAGCGAAACAACACGGACGGCATTACATCGGAGTTGACCTTTCTGAAGAATACTGCTCAACAGCAGAACGACGCTTGGACGAGGTAGAACCGTTCGTTTTTGACGAGATCACTCATTGAGTTCCTCAATATTTCCCCAAGGTACTGACGGTTCTGAAGGCTCCGGGACCGGTTCAACTTCAGGACCTTTGACTGCGGGATTGTTTTCATCGCTCTCTGTTTCTGGATCAATTTTTGGTGGCGGAGCAGGCATGTAGAACTCCGATGAGGTCTTGCTGTATCCCTCGGATGTTCCAGAAGTCACAACCCCCGCCGTGGAGTAGGTTACCGTTTTTCCTTTTTGACTCTTGAAGGCAGAAATGATTCCGAAGATGATGATTGGAATACTGCAGCACAACATGTAGCATGCAATGCCAGCATAGAACGAAGAATTATCCTGATGTTCGAAGACCTCAATTCCTTGTAAGTCGGCTGTATAAATCGTAACCTCAAGCGACGATGTGTAGGTGAATGAATCCTGAATTCCGTTGAGTTTTATTTCCATCAATAAACCCCCAGGTTTAGAATTTGAACAAACCCAATCCTCTGGGACAACGCTATCACCGCTTGAATTTACAATTGTAAAACTTATTTTCCTGTCTTGTCCTTCACAAGAAAACCAACTTTCGACAAAGACATGAATCCATTCCCTTTGAGGGTCGCCCGTTTCAAACTGACCTTCATAGCCGTTGGACACCGTTTCATATCCATCCTGACCTTCCGTTGAATTCGTACCGGCCAAAAGGAAAAAAGCAAGAATGAAAATTGACCCTCCTACCGTGAGATAGCCAACCCACTTCTCAGCCATACCGATTTTAAGAAGACCCAGTGTTTCAATTTTTTTACAACTTCTGCCTACTCGATTGCTCCGATTGGGTTTTGAACGGTCGCCGTCCACATTGAAGCATGACGACTTGGACAACCGACGATTTGGTTGGCCCTGAAGGTGAAGATTGGCGGGTTCCCGTTTCCGAACTCGCCCACCGGCAAAAGGGCCTTGCGAACCTGCTTCGCGAAGCGGGAGTTGCAGGAGCACTGATTCAACATCCTGTGGATTTGTATTACTACTCTGGCGGTCGGCAGGACGGGTCTCTGTTCGTTCCAGCAACAGGCGCTGGCGGCAGTGTTGAAACAGGCGGGAATGGCCCAGTGGCTTTTGTTCGTCGCTCATTAAAGCGGGCACAGTTCGAAGCGGGTGGTGACGATGCGCCGCACGAAGTCGTTGCGTTCCCTCGCCTTTCATTGCTAGCAGATGCATTGCGACAGCGAGGCGTTACCGACGTTCCAGGTCTTCAATTCGGAGAAGCTCCAGGGACGTTCACTGCTCGCTTTGCTCAGGCTCTATCATCGCTTGGCGATGCCCCTGATATCACTTCAACCGTTCACGCCCAACGTGAGATCAAATCCGCATGGGAATTGGAACAAATGGAAACCGCAGCGGCCGTCCAGTTCAGAATGTTTGAGGCAGTTCATGCGGTTGGCGGGGAAGGTATGACCGAACTCGACATGGTAGCAGCGGCTGAAGCCGTCAGCCGTAGCGAAGGGTTTGGCGGCAACGTTCAGATGCGTCGTTATCCGCTCCAATGCGACCGAGGTGTTATCGTTGCAGGGCGCGCAGGAGGCATTCCATCGTTTTTTGATTCAGCCATCGGAGGAACAGGCGCTCACCCGCTTTCAGGTATGGGTTCGGGATTTACCAAGGTCAAACTGAACGAACCGGTTTTGGTTGACCTTGTCCATGCCCACCGAGGATATATGGTCGATGCAACCCGAATTTTTGTTGCGGGTTCACTCTCACCAGAATGGAATCAACGGTTGGAAGACATGGTCGCCGTGAAAGAGACCGTCGTTGATGTCCTTGACCAGGGCCGACCGTGCAGCGATGCGTGGGAGGAAGGGTATGCCTTGGCCGTTGAACTGGGGTATAGCGACCATTTGATGGGCACAAGCCCAGACCAAAGTCGCTTTCTTGGACATTCAATCGGGCTGCAGTTGGACGAATCGCCTGTCGTCGCAGCAGGGTTTGACCGTCCGTTGCCGGTCGGAGGAACGATGGCGATTGAGCCAAAAGTCGTCTACGCTGAAGGAAGCGTTGGATCAGAGGATACTTGGGTGCGCGATGAAGAAGGCATGTGCCCGATTACAGCAGGCGGTGGCTTGCCTTGGTTGATGGAGTGGTAAGAATGACACAAGAACAAGCAGAGAACGATGTATGCGAGAAGACAGAAGGCTGGACGCACGAAGACGTGGGTAAGCGGATTGTCAAGCGAGAAACTCCTAACGGGACCTACTTCAACGAACTCATTGTCAACGTGTTTTGTCAAATGTGTGCGGCTGAATTCATCGGTCCATCCCGGGAAGCCGGTGGATTCCTTGGAGGCCATGAGTGCCTCCACGCTTGGGAATTTAGCCAAGTGATGGGACGAAACGATGGATTGACTGAATGAGCCATCGCTGACGACCACATCATTCAAGGTTCGCTGGAGTCCCAGTCGGTACATGGTAGCCAAGCCGTACTCGCCAAGTCACATTGCAGCAGTCGCTTCACATTACACCGAAATGCGACTTTCCGGAGCCGTCAAACAGCATCTGGTTGAATTGTTGTGTGAAGAATTGGACCGAGTCGTTCCTCAAATGGAAGAAGAAACATTGAACCAAGACCCAGAGCGAAAAACGCTTGACGACCCTCAACGCAGCCGATTGAATTACAACCGAACTCGAGAATTGATGATCGACCGAATCGACAACATCGACTCCGTAGGCTCAGCGGCCGTTCAAGCCGGCATTGAACACGTTGAGAACCATCTGTCCAAACTTCTCCGTCATGCAGAGGATGCAGCGTCAAAAGACCGAGTTGCAACAATAAAACCTCGTCATCTTGAGAAAGCCGTAGCTGGACTTGGCCTTGACGACGAAGGTTCTGAAGGAACACTTGAGGAAGAAGAAACTGCGACCATGGATTTTGTCGCCAGTCAAAGCGGAGGTATTGTGACGGCGTCTTCTTTGCTCTCAATGGCTCGTAGCATAGCGAAGATGACCGTTACTAAAGACGCTCTTGACGAACTTCTGGACACCTATACCATGGTGCTTGAGGAACTGGAAGCGGACATTAGAAAGCACGCCCAACTCGGAAGCAATCCAGTACATTTCATTGAATCAATCAACAAAATGCGAGGCATGATGTCGCTTGGATGGATGCGCTCAATGCTCACACGAGCAGCTGCGCAGGCACAAGAACGAGATGGGAAAGTGATCGACCTCCAAGACATTGTCCACATTGACCCCTTCGCTTGATGTTCTCAATGGGAGTTGACAGAGGGCGGGTACTGGCATGGAACAAAAGCCTCTCAGCGAATCGTTCTATGACGAACTTCCAACCCACCCTTTGGTACTGGTCGTGATTGGGAGGCCTTCTTGCGACGATTGCACCGGTTGGCGCGAGGTGTTGAATCAATGGCGCCCAAAGCAAGAGACGTACACGCGATTGGAAGTCGTTCACTTGAATCTCAATTCCCCTCTCGGAATCCGATTTTGCGAGGAGAATGAATGGACTGCACACATCAACTTTATTCCGTTCAACGTGCTTTACGAAGAAGGTGAACCCATCGACCAGTGGCCGGGTGGTTCACTTGATCGCCTGATATCAAGTCTTGAGAAGAGGGCGTGAAGGGATGTTGGCCTCATCAATTCTTTTCTCGGCCTTGTTTGCTGGCTTGGTAGCTACAGCGGTTACGGTAGCCATTGAGAAATGGGGCGGTCTCATTGGAGGATTGCTCGGAACGGCACCATCAACCATTGTGCCTGCAGCCATTGGGATGTACACGGTTGGCGGGGAAGATGCGCTGGTCACCAGCATGTCCGTCGTCCCTTTGGGTATGGTTCTGAACGCCTTGTTTTTGGGGGCATGGATTTTCTTCCCACGAATATTTGCCAAAACACCGTCTCCGCTTTTTGCAGTCACCGTAAGTTCCCTTGCAATGTGGGCTATTATGGGCGCAGTGATGCTGTGGTCGGTTGACAATTTCTTTGATTCCATGAGTGAGACATCGCTAGCAGCCTTTGGGTTTGTGCTGCTGTTCATCGTAGCGGTGATGTTCAATTGGAAGCCTCAAGCGGCACCAAGAGGAAGCAAATCGGTCAGCAAATCGGTACTCATTGCACGTGGCTCAATGGCTGCATTGGCCATCGGCATTGCGGTCTGGTTCTCAGGGCAAGGCCAGCCGCTGCTTGCAGGCCTAGCAAGTGTATTTCCTGCGATATTCATCACCAGTATGGTGGCTTTATGGTTGGCTCAGGGGCAATCGGTGCCTCAAGGGGCTGCAGGGCCGATGATGCTTGGGGGTGCAAGTGTAGCCATCTATGCGAACCTCGCCATGTGGTCATTACCAGCATACGGAGTGATTCTAGGAACACTGATCGCTTGGTTCGGTTCTGTGTTGGGCTGGTCTGTTCCAGCGTTCTTGGTCCTCAAAAAAGTCCACGAGCGAGCAGACCTCAGCGATTGATGCTTCGAGTCCAACGCGGTGCACCGGGAATTCCGACAACTTCTGCATGGACAAAACTGACGCCTTTGACTTCACAAAGTCGCTTGCGAAGGGCGTCGAGGTCAAGCAGGCAGCAGGGGCAGTGAGGCCGTGAAGGTTTGACGGTGAGGTTGATTTCACCGTCTTCGGCGATGTTGATGTGTTGAATAATGTCCAATTCGGGGTAAGGGCGGTCGTTGTGAGGGTCCTTCCATGTGGACAGAACGCGGGCCACCCGTCGTTGGAGTGCAGCATGTTTTCTCCCCGCCACACGAATTCCTCACGCATCTTCGGCAACCATGGTTTCCGCTTCATCCAGCCGCAGTTCTGCTAACCGTCCTTCTGCTTCAGCGAGTTCGGTCTGGCATTGGCGTAGGAGTTCGGTGCCTTCCTCAAACATGGCGAGGGTTTCATCAAGATTTTTTCCACCGCGTTCAAGTTGAGCAACTATGGCTTCCAGGCGCTGTACTGCTTCATCGTAGGTAATTTTTTCATCGGTCATTTGTCTTCCTCCTTGGGTTCTATGGTGTGAACATCGGCTGCGGCACGACCGTCGGCGAACTGAAGGTTGACGGTTTGCCCTTGTTGAAGGCTCGCTAAGGTTGTGAGGACATCGCCATCGTCGTTCTGAACCATGGTGTATCCACGTTCCAATACGCGGTGAGGATGTGATGCGGCAAGCGTTGCTTCAATACGAGCCAAGCGTTGTTGTTGCATTGAAATTGAAAGTTCTGCGCTTCTGTTCATTCGATTCGCAAGGCCAGTAAGTTGTTCCTTCGCTCTGAAAACTCCTTTGCCGGGAGCATGTTTGAGTTGTGTGGTGAGCAACATCAAACGCTGACGCAGTTCACCGAATCTTCGCATCACGGCTTCACCCATTCGCATGTCAGCATCGTCAAGCATCATCATGACACTGTGGCGGTCAGGAATCAAGATCTCCACAGCATTCGATGGGGTTGAAGCACGAGCATCGGCTACCAAATCAGACACGAGAACATCTTGCTCGTGACCCACTGCGGAAATGATGGGTACAGGGCTGGCAAGAATAGCACGGGCAACCGGTTCAAGATTGAACGCCCACAAATCCTCAACAGAACCGCCGCCTCGTCCAATGATGACCGCATCAACAGGAGGTAAACCGAGACGGTCAGCCACATCAGTGCGGCTCAAAGCCCGCGTCACTGCAAGACCACGAACGAGTTCATTGACGGCTCGGTCACCTTGAACCAACACGCCAATCACGGTCGTCCTCAACCCCGGCCACCGGTTGGAAATCAATCGCTTCATGTCGGAGAGAGCAGCGGACTCAGTCCCTGTAACGATGGCTACGTGTTTGGGCATGCCTGGAAGGGCCATTCGGGGGCGGTCAAGAACTCCTTCTTGGTTGAGCGATTCAATCAAAGCTCGTTTCGCTTCTTCAAGAGCGCCAAGGGTTCGCACGGGCTCAATTCTTTGCACAACCAATTGGAGGTTGCCTCGCTTGGGCCACAGGTCCAAACTTCCAATGACGACTGCTTCGGTTCCTTCTTTGATTGAAGGGTCTACGGTAAGCCTCGAATTCCGCCATATGACGCAGTCCAATTGACCGTCATTGTCGCGGAGTTTGAAGTAGATGTTTCCGTTGTGAATCTTCCATTGAGAGACTTCTCCGCGCAGGGCTTGGTGTTGGAACAACGGGTCTTGTTTAACCGTTGACTGAACCAGTTTGACAAATTGTCCAATTGGCAGCGGACCGGTTGTGGTATGCGGCCCTGATGACACAACAAGATGTTGAGGTCAAGGGTTCTTGAAGCATCGGTTGACTCAGGACGAAGTTCAACGGAGGTTGTTGAGCCAGCCCCGACGCCAAAAGTAGGTCAGCATGATTACAGCAAACATGAGCATGATGGTGATGATGCCCCAAAATCCACCAACGCGCTCGATGGGCAAGTCGTCGTTGTTCATCCCGAAAATCCCAGCGATCAAGGTAAGAGGGAGCATGATTGCACCGATGATAGTGAGCGTGGTCATCACTTCTGTGAGTCTTGCATTTGATTCTGATAGTTGGAGGCTAATGTTGCTCAAATAGGTGTCCCGAGTTGAAGTAGCACCGTTTGAATAATTGTTAACCCGCTTGATGAAGGCAATACTCAACTGATGCAAGTCGTTGATGTATCGCTCTACATTTTCGCTGATGAGCCGTTCCGTAGGCTTGAGAAGTCGCATGGTTACGGCATGAAGGGATTCCACCGATTTGTTGGCCTCACGCAATTTCCGTTTCAGGTCGTGAAGACCTTCAAGCAGGTCATCATAATGTTGTGATGGGTCAAAGACTCGGAATTCAAGGTGGTCAAGGTCGCTTGATATTTGACCCAAAATTGGAGACCAATCGTCAGCGATAGCATCCAGCAACTCATAGAGCATGTAGTCGATTCCAAGCGCACGGTCTTCCGCATCACTGGTCAAGAACCGCCGTGCAAACGTGGTCAAAGCAGGGATTTCAGTATGGCGCACGGTGATGAGCATGTCATCTTTAACGAATACTGCGACAGGAGCAGTGTCCAAACGATGGTCCCCATCTCGTGCGGTGACGACAATAAATCGGTGGTCTTCAAATCGTAGAGATGCAGTGTCCGCATGACCAAAAACATCGTCAACAGCGAGTTCATCAAATTTCATGTCCGTTGACAAAAATTCCTTGACTTCTCCGTCGGGCTGATGGATGTCCAACCAAACCATTCCTTGGCCTTGAATGGTTTCCAGCAGTCCTTTCAGGGTAAAGGAGTCAGCAGCCATTCGACCCGATTCGGTCGTGTACAAACGAAGTTCGGCCATGAACGGCCCTCGCGTTTCTCTCCCCTAATGCTTTCAGTCGCGCGGTGGGGCCGATTTCTCATCTCTTCGAGCGGACTTTTTCTGCTGCAGGTGGAAGTCTTGACGCAATTCAACTTCCTTCAACTTGCTCTGGATTTTCTTTTTCAGAAACAAGACAACGATCACCACTGCGATGACATCAAGAATGACGATGGCCCAATCGGTTAATTCCCATCCGTCAAACATGTTGCTCCCTCACAAGGGCGGACGGATATCGATGTCAACATCGCCACGGGGTTTTCCAATACAGCCCAAGCGAGCGCCCTCTCCGACCAGGAAGTCATCAAGACCTGGCGGTAGAATTTCGGGCAGAGGGACTTCACCAAGAATCAAACTGACCATACAGGTTCCGCAGGTTCCAGACGTGCAGTTGGTTGGAAGTGAGATGCCGCATGCTTCTGCATGGTCAACAATGGTTTCACCGGGGTTCACTGGGCACTGGCCAAGCAATTCCGCTCCCTTTAGAAAACGAATAACAGGCGTTGTTGACGGAGCGAGTTTTACCTCGTCATCGTCCAATTGGAGGCTTGTGGTGCCAGCGGACATGAAGATACCTCATCGTCCCTTTTCACGCGTCCAGCGACCCGTTTGTTTGTTGAAGAACAATCCGGCCTTCTTCATCCACTTGTTGAACTTTGTAGCACCGGCTCCAGTTCGTAGAATGAAGTCTTCACGGTCTTCCTGGGCTTGGATGTAATTCTTCGCTGCGAGAGTTTGGTCAATCCAGTCGTTGATGTCCATGAGTCCACCAGCCACGACGCTTTCTTCTACCACGCGAGTCATTTGGTCGGCGGTTGCTCCGGTTTCTTCCAAATCACGACGGATCAAATCGTTCACCGTTGAGAAGTCCATGCTTGCTGGCTTGGGCGGAACGGGGTTACGGGGTGCCTTTTCGGGGTCAATACTGATTCGCTTTTCACCGTCAAGGATTGTTTCAACGTTCAGGGTCAGTTGTGGTGTGAAACTGGTTTCACATTCCCAGCAGATGAACGCCCATGATTCGGGCTGGTCAGGGTCTCGCGCTTGTCGGGGGTCCAATTCGTCACCGCATTCTGGGCAAGCGTGGAAAATCAGAGAAGGAACGTGGTTACGTCGGAAATCCACGATGTCTTGAGGTGTGCCTTCGAGTTCGAGCATTTCATGGTCACGAGCAGCTTCAAGACCTCGAGTTTCCAATTGGTCACGGATCTTGACCTTCTGGTCGTCCTTGCCTTCATCGTTGAGGTTGTTTTCTAGTTTGACAATGAGTTCAACGGTTTTGCCGAGGCGGTTCATGATGAGTTTCTGAGCACGGAACGCTTCGACCTTAGCGATTTTCAGTCGCTCTTTTTGTTCTGCGAGTTCGGTCAGAACGTCCTTCTGCTTGCGCTTGAATTTGATTTCTTCAATCCGGGATTCTTGTTTCTTTTCCGGAGCTAGAACCTTGGAAAGAAAACGCTCCTTTCCGTGAGATTGAGGTCCAGCGGTGATGATTTCAATGACACCACGGGCGATTTCTTCTTTGAGCCCGTAATTTTCAACGAGCATGTCCTTGTCGATCTTTTTCAAATCGCCAATTTTCAATCCCGCATCAGCGAGTTGGTTTGCAGTTGTATCGTCAATACCTCTGCGTAATAGCGCTAAATATGTGTCCTTCTTTGCCACAACATCCCCTCCGACAAGTCTAGGCGAGCAGACACTCCTAAGAAAAGCCTCTGCCGCAAGTGTTCACACAATCCAGCCCTTTTGAAGTCTCATTCTTCTTGGTCGCCGCCTTCAAAATCAGCACCAAGTTCTGCCCAGTCATCGATATCAAACGTCTCTGGTCGTTGGTCAAGACGCGGGTCATCATGGAGGGCTGCATATGCACTCTTCCAGCGACCAGCGTGCCATCCAGGGATGCGAGAAATGCGTTTTGGAGCGGAACGTAGTGTGGCTTTCAATTTCTTTCTTCGCTGGGAGAATCCAGCATGAATCATCATCACAAGCAATCGGCGATCACAGGGCCATTCTTCATCGTGGGGGGTCATCCGTAACAACCGAGAGTGAACCTTTGGCATGGGCGAAAAAGCGTGGGGTCCAACGCGTTCACCCATCTCGGGTTCAAAATCCAAAGCGACA
>Ga0222717_10004418_pt1 | contig 10370 bp, 9 predicted proteins | sample C33_18DmetaG_FD_165053 | JGI IMG/M metagenome (GOLD analysis project Ga0222717, IMG submission 165053) | Estuarine water microbial communities from San Francisco Bay, California, United States - C33_18D | ecosystem: Environmental > Aquatic > Marine > Unclassified | place: USA: California...
CATCTTATTAAAAATAATGAATCTACCCAAAAAAATACAAAAAATACAAAAAATGTAAAAAATACAAAAAATACAAAAAATACAAAAAATGTAAAAAATACAAAAAATGTAAAAAAAAAAGTTAAATAAATATTTAAAGTATTATTGTATTATCTTTTTTTTTTAATTCAATATATTTAGTAAATAATTTTTTATCAATATTTAAATTATGTGACACAACTATTATACATAAATCTTTTAATAAATTAAAATTGAATAAATTATTTATAAATTTTATAAATGTATCATTATCTAATCATTTATCAGGTTCATCTAAAATTAATATTCTATATTTAAATAAATCATTTATTAAAAAATATAACCACATAACTAAATATATTCTTTTTTCTTGTCCACCACTAAATGTTTTATCTTCTAATGTTATGTTTAACCAATCTGTTTCATTTTTAAAACTATTAATTATATCTTCAAATGGTACTATATTAGTTATAATATTATTTATTAATTCTTTATTTACATAAGATATATTATAATCATTTTGTGTTATTATATTTAATAATGTTCGATCTTTAAATGTTAAATAAACTGTTTGTGGTATATATAATACACTATTACTTATTTCAATGTTACAATTATTAAAATGACCTGCTATTATTTTACATAATGTTGTTTTACCTATTCCAGTTTTACCTGTTAATAAATATTTATAACTATTTTGTAAATTTAAATTTATATCAAATATTATATCAGAACGAGTTATATTATATGATATAATATTATTTATTAATAAATTATAATTAAATGTAGTATCTAATACTATTTGTTCATAGAATATTTTTTTTTCATTATTATATGTTTCCAAAAATGTATTATAATCAATCAGTTGATTCAAATTATTATAATATCCATAATAATTATGTAAAATATATTCAAACTGATAAACTAATGTTATTGTTGTTTGATACATAGGTAAAAAATATATAGCACATTTATTAGAACAATTATTTATCATATAAATATATAATAATATACTTAATAATATTTTTTGTGATAATTGTAAAGTTCCTAAATAAAATATTTGTCTTTTCAATATTTTTAATGAATATATATTAATATATATATATAAATTTCTTATAAATTTTGAAAATAAATATTTGTAATTACCTATTACAGAATTGTAATATGTTAAATATGTATTTTGTTTAAAAATATTTTTATTATTTATTACTTTATTATCATTTTGTGTATCATTTTGTTGTGATTTTATTATTTTTATATAAAATATTAAATAACATATAAAATAAGGAATAACAATATAAATAAAAGACGGATATATATAATATAATATATACGAATTTATTAATACACGTATTATACTACTACATAATTCAATTAAAGAAAAATAACTAGCATATATTGTATTTTGGGTTTTTTCTACTAATTGTGGTACAATAGTTTGACTATTTTGTTCTAACCATAATTCAGACATATTATTAATTTTTTTAAATAAATCTTCTGTTATATCATGTTTTAATGGAATTTCAAAAAAATATTTATTTATATATTTTTCATAATTATTTAGTGCAAATACTATAATTGCTAAGAAATTAAATAAATAAAAACTTTTAAAACATATATTGGTTGTTAATGATTCAATAAAATTTATTTGATATATTTTTGTATAATAATCAAATATAAATTGTAAAATATTATAAAAAAATACAATTAAAAAATAATACATATATAATTATTTAATAATATATTTATATAATTTTTATTTTATTAGGTATTACAATAAATAATAAACTCACCTTTTTTGTAAAATAATTATTTAAAATGTTATAATTTATATTACATATATTATTTATATCATTAATAATATCTTCATTTATATTAAATATTGCTTCAATATTATTTATATTATCTATATTATCTATTAAATTAAATGGTTTATTTATATATACTAATATATTATCATTAATATCATAAATTGTAAAATTTATAGTAAGATTTTTTAATATATTATCTAAATCTTTTTTATTAATATAGTTAATCTCACATATATAATTTTCATTATTATATATATCAATATTTTTATTACATTTTAATACATTTGTTTCATTACTAAAATATATTTTCTTTGTTTTATCAAGCATAGTTTTTTTTAATAATTTATTAATTTTGGGTTCATTTTTAGTTTTATTATAAACCAATAATGAATTTAAATTATATAAATATTCATAATTATCATAAATATTGATATAATTATTATTAAAATTTATTATATTTTTTTTATTAAAATTTATTATATTTTTATTATAATTTAATGTTAATGATATACCTATATAATGATAATGTAATTTTAAAAAATTTATATATCTTAATTCATTTATAATATTTAAAATTATATCTAAATCGTAATTTTTAAAAATCGTAGTTGATTTTATATATGATACATAAAATGATACAATTTTAGAATTTATCTTAAATTTTGTTATCATTTATAATTTCTAAATATTTAGTTTTATATAGTATATTATATATAACTATAATTTAAAAAAAATATATATATATATATTTATATGACAGAATTAACTGATCAAGAAATTGAAGAAATACTCAAGTGTTTAGATAACCAAGGTTTTAATTATATTGTTTCTAGAAAAGAAATAGCTAAAATGTTAAAAAATAATGTTAATAAAAATAATATTAATCCAAATATTTTTAATAATATAGATAATAATGATTCTATAGATAATAATGATTCTATAGATAATAGTGATTTATTAGAAAATAATATTTCTGAAAATAATGATATTAATAAAACTATTGAAAATATAGATGACAAAATAGACACTACATTAGCACAAATTATGAATAAATTACACGATATTAAAAATATAGAAAATGATATAGCTTCATTATCTACTGAAACTAAAAATATAAATCAAACTATTGATAAAAAAAAATCAAATAAAAAAATTTCAAATATTAAAAAAACACCAAATGATAAAAAATTAGATGAATTAATTGAAGAATCAAATAATAGTTTAAAAAATGAAATTAATAAAATTAGAGATAAATTTGATATTAAAGAAAATACATACACTGATAATAATGAAGATAGTAATAGAACTAGTCATTTAAAATCATCTTTAGATAATGTTAGAGATAGATTAAATAATTATAGTAATAAATTTACTAATAGATTAAATAATAATCAAGATAATTATTTTGATAGATTAAATAAAATTAAAAATACATACGATAATTATTTAGAAACTAGACATCCAAGTTTTTATAAATCTTCTCGTATTAATAGACCTGGACCAATTAATTTTAGTCCACATGCTGTTCCTCAAACACCACCATTATTAAATCCTTATGAAAATCGTTTTATAAATTCTGACCCTCCTCCGCCTCCACATTTATTACCACCAAATTTATCTCAGTATAGAACACCATTATATGGTTCAATGTTAAATAGACCACCACCTAATCCTTCTTATTATAGAACGCCATATAATACTCCTGAAGAAAAAGATATGCAAGGAGAAATAATTATTGAAAAACATATTATTGATGGTAATATTATTAATAATGAAGATTTTGATGGAGTTAAACAAGAAATTATAATGATTCCAGAAGATAAATTAGATGCTAAACTAACATTTAAAGATATGTTTGCTAAATTAAAAGATTTAAAAAAAAATGTATTTAAATATGATAAAGAAGAAAGTGCTTATTATGATTCATTAAGTACTGAAAAAAAAGTTAAAATTGATAAATTAGAAACTAAAATATCTAAATTAAATAATATAAAAATTCCATTAAGATTTAGAGTATTAAGATCTAATTTACCATTACATAATAAAGCTATGATAATTAACAAATTAGAAGATTTATGTTCAAATAAATTATTAGGTGGTACAGAAATTACTAAATATTCTAATTGGATTAATAGTTTATTAAAAATACCTTTTAAAAATTATAAAAAATTACCTATTGATTCAAAATCAGAAGAAAAAGATATAGGTAATTATTTAATTGATGTCAAAAAAACCTTAGATAATGCTGTTTATGGTCATCTTAAATCAAAAGAACAAGTTATTCAAATTATAGCACAATGGATTACTAATCCTGTTTCAATTGGTAATTGTATAGGCATACAGGGTGTTATGGGTAATGGTAAAACTACATTAGTTAAAGACGGTATAGCTAAAGCTATTGGACGTCCTTTTGCATTTATTACTTTGGGTGGTTGTAGCGATTCTTCATTTTTAGAAGGACATAATTATACATATGAAGGTTCAATGTGGGGTAAAATTGTAGATGTTTTAATTAGTTGTAAATGTATGAATCCTGTTTTTTATTTTGATGAATTGGATAAAGTTAGTGAAACTCCTAAAGGTGAAGAAATAATTAATACCTTAATACATTTGACTGATTCTTCGCAAAATAATCAATTTAATGATAAATATTTTAGTGGTATTGATTTAGATTTATCAAAATCATTATTTATATTTTCATTTAATAATAAAAAAAAAATAAATCCTATTTTATTAGATAGATTAATTTGTATTGAAACAGATGATTTTAAATTAGAAGATAAAATACAAATTGCTAAAAATTATCTTTTAAAAGATATTTTTAATCAATTAACAATTAAACCAAATACATATGATTTAACAGACGAATTAATTGAATATATTATAGATAAATATACTGATAAAGAAGGTGGTGTTAGAACATTAAAAAAACATTTATTTGGAATATTTTCTAAATTAAATTTATTAAAATTAACAAAAAATGATGATACTATTAAATATAGTTTTGATTTAGATAAAGACTTATTAGAAAAAAATATAATTAATAAAGAAATTATTGACCTATTAATTGGTTCAGATGATTCAGAAAAAGATGAATATTATAAATCATTTTATATGTAATTTAATTATTTTTTTTTTTACTAAAATTTTAATTAAATTATATTTATATAATATATAATGAATTACAAAAAAAAATATCTAAAATATAAGAAAAAATATTTAAATGAATTAAGAAGTTTAAGTGGAGGCACCAGCAAACAATATTTAAAATCACCACAAGTAAAAAAAAAAGAATTACAAGAAGAATCACTTATACAATTAGAAAAATTAAATGAAAACGCACATGCACAATTAAAAAAATTAAATGAAAAATTAAATGAAAACGCACAATTAGCAAAAGAAGATATAGAAAAATTAAAAAAACAATTAGAAAACCTGAACACAAATGCAGAAGAACAAATAAAATTACATATAAAAACTGCAGAAAAAGAAGTAGAAAGAGCAATAGCATCTCGTAAATTTGGTGAAGTAATAGAAGAAGTAAAAAAAAACCTAGATGCAGAAATAGAAGACGTACAAACAAAACTAGATGCAGCAATAGCAGAAGCAGAAAAAGAAGTAGAAACAGCAAATGCACAATTAACAGAAACAGCAAATGCAGAATTAACAGAAGCAGCAAATGCAGAAGCAGCAAATGAAGAATTAGCAATAATAGCAAAAATAGCAAATGCAGAAATAGCAAAAAAAAAACAAGAAGCAGAATTAAATGAATTATTAAAAAAATATTTTGATACTATGGATAAGTTTAGAGAAACATTAAAAAATATAAATGTTCCACTATCTCGGAATAACAATGATTTGCTCACAAAACTAGAAGATGTTGGGTTTAAAATAGCTGAAATTAAAGATATGGATGTAAATAAAATAAAAAATAGTTTTGATGAGTTTTTAAAGAATGTTAATAAAGATGATAAATCAAAATTAGATAAAAAATTAACTGCTATATCAACACATTTAAATGAGGCCGTAAAAATTGAAGAAGTAATCGAAATAACAAAAAAATACAATATCGGCGAACAAATTAAATGGGATAAACTTACAGAACATTTATCTATAATATTTGATTATTTAAAAACTTCGTTACAATATGAAGAATTAAAAAATATATTGCCTATATTAGAATCTTTCCGTGAAGCCTCATCTAATTTAATAATGTTCTTTAAAATACAAGAGAATGATGATGATAGGCGTCTACACTTAGAAAAACAGATTAAAAAACTAGAAGAAGCTCAAGCACGAGCACTAGAAGAAGCTAAAGCACGAGCACCAGAAGAAGCTGAAACACGAGCAGAAGCTGAAACACGAGCAGCAGAAGAAGTTCAAGAAGCCTCCGAAGAAGCTCCAGAAGTAGCACAAGTAAAATTACAAGATGCAGAAGATGCTGCAATAGCAGAAGCATCAACAGCACAACCAACATCACCAAAAGCAGAAGCAATAACAACAGAATTAAATACAGCAATACCAGAATTAGATAAAACAAAAGCACAATCACAATTACCATCAGAAAGAAATTTAGACACAGAAATAAATAATATACACGAGAAAATAACAGAACTAAAAAATAAACTAATTAATATGAAAAACATAGAACAAATACCAAAAATAGAAACAGCAATAGAAAAAATAAATGCTGAAATTTCAGAATTAAAAATCTTTTCAAGTTCTAATAAAAACCATATAGATTCTAATAAAAACAATATAGATATATTAATTAATGAATTAATTCAATTAAAACAGATTTGTCAAGACTGCTCGGCTAAAGAAAAAAAAGCAAGTTTTTGTTCTATTATGTAAATATTTTATTCACAATTTACACATAAATTATTATAATTAATATAATTATCTTTTTTTTTACATTTTTTACATATAAATTGTGGTATATTATCTAATAATATAGACCAATATTTATCATTACATAATTGCCATTTAATATTTTTAAATATAATATCTTTTAATTTTGTTTTTGTTATACTATTATAAAAAAAATTCCATGTATTAGAATTAACCAATCCCATAATAAATGAATCTATACTATTAACTAATATATTTGATATATTATTAGACCATTTTTCATTTTTAGTTAAATCAACTAATTTTAATAATAAAATTTTATTTAATGATTTCTTAAAATTTATAGTCATTCCATGATAATTCATATACAAATATTCTTTATCAATTATTATACTTATTTCATTATATATATCATCTAATAAAGTTTTTTTAATTATTAACCATTCTTGATAATTATTGTATAAGATTTTTGGTGTATTATAACAATTTTTTATTGAAATTATTTCATTATTTTTATCATATATATCTTTATCATATAATATACTTGAAGTTTGAATTAATTTATCCATTTTATTATAACATTAGTTTTTTTTTAAGTTCGATATCTTTATATTGTAAATCAGATTCTAAAATTACTGTTATAAATATACATTTTTGTCCTTTATTATCTAAATAGAATTCATATTTATTATTTTTTTGCATATTTAATAAATTATTATTAGTATATGATCTATTAAATATTAATCCATTATAAACAGTACCACATAATATACATTTTTTTATTTTATTATAATGTTTATGTATATTTTTTACATTAATATTTATTTTATAAAGTAATGGACTATAGTATAATTCTATATTTACATAATTATCAATATTATAATCAATATTTTTTATAGTATTATTTATATTATTTTTTTTATTATGATTTTTAAATAAATTATTAAGTTCTACTTCTACTTTCATAATTAATATTAATTTTTACATTTTAAATAATTAATCTATTAACATCCATTTGTATATTAATTTTTTCAATTACTTCTGGTAGATATGATAAATTAGGAATAACAAAATCAGCACCAGCATGAATTAATCTATTTCTAGTTTGTTGTTCTATATTTTCTTTTTCTATTGTATTTTCATAAATATTAGTATCATATTCATATATACCAACAGTCCAACAACCAGCATTTATACCTTCTTTAATTCCTTGTATATTATTATCTACTTTAACAACTGAATTAATAGTTTCTATATTTAAATTTATCATATTTTGATATATCATATGTGAGTTAGTATTAATATTTTCATTATATACAATACTATCTAATTTAATATATTTTTTTTTAAACTCTTGTAATATTATATTATTAGAAATATTTGTTGTAAGTCCTATTAATATATCATATTGTTTTATATCATCAAATATATTTTTAATACAAGGTTTTACAGTACAATAATAGTTTTTACTAGTTTCATATATTTTATTATACTCATTTACTAAAGAATTTATAGTTTGTAAATTAGGTTTAGTTTTATTAAATGTAACCCATTTATTATTTATTTCAATTTCTGATAATATATTTGATATATGTATTTCTATATTTGAATTCATTTTTTCTTTTATTAGTGTGCTAGAAACTATTATATTATTATTTCTAAACATACTAATTAATGAATTTGTACTACAATTTGAATCATAATTTAATAATGTATTATTTGAATTAAATAATATACAATTTACATTAGTTGGTAAATTTCTATATTTATAAATTGAATTTCCAAAATATTTTAAATGATTCATTATATATTTAAAAAAAAAATGAACTTTAAATATTTTAAATTGTATGTTATTACAACAATATTTTTAAATATTTAAATTATCTAAAGCTTCCCATTCGTCCATTCCAAATGTATCTATCATATTAAAATTATTTTTATGTTTTAAATAACAGTTTTTACATAAATTTATATAAATATAACTTTGATAATCTATATTTAATTCTTCATATGATGATGGCTCAGATAATACAGACCAATTTATTTTTTTTGTTTTATATATCATATTATCTTCACAACATATACAATATCTAATTAAACTCATACGTTTTAAATTGTTTTTTATATTTTCAATATGTTTATCATATATTTCTTTAATTTTATTCACAATTATGTCTTGAATATCGTTATTTGCTTTATTAAATATATCCATATTTATATAATAAAAAGTAAAATCAATTTATATTAATTTTTAATTAAATAAATTTAACCAATAATTTTTAATACAATCTATATGTAAATTTTTAGCCCATATATGACCTCTATTTATATAATCTTGTTTTTTTATAGTATTATTCATTAATTCTAATACTTTTTTACATGTATTTTCAATATAAGTTGATTCATTAATACTATAATTAATTTGTAAACCTCTATCACCAATAGTTGTATTTAATGAACCAACATTATTATATATACATACAGTTTTATATAATTGAGCTTCTGCAGCACAATTACAAAAAGTTTCACAAAAATTTGTAGGATAAAAGAAATATTCACTACGTAAACATTCATTTGCTATAGTTTCTTGAGATTCTTTACCATATATTTTTACATTTTTTAAAAGTTTTAATTTTGTTGTTATTTCTTCTGTAAATTCTTCTTTTCTAAATACAGTTAATGATATATCAACAATATTTTGTATATAAATTAAACAATTTAAAAGTATATCAAATCCCCTACTTATATCAGACATATAAATAAAACTATTTTTTACTATTTTTATATTATCTTTATAATATGATGTATCAATAATATTAGGAATAACTGTATATTTAGATAATGGTAATCCTATATAATTTAAATTATTATTTAAATGATAGTCTGATAAAACTATAAATTTATTAAAACAATTTTCTAAATTATATAATAAATTATCACCATTACTATGTAATATTTGCCCCATATAACTTGGTTGAACTGTTACATCATGTAACCAAATAAAAGTTTTTTTAGCAATATTTTTGAAATATATAAAGTAATTTATATATCTTACAACTATCATAATTTCAATATTTTCAAAAGTATGTAATTTATCTGTATGTAAATATTGAACACCATTATATAATATTTCTTCATATGTATCTAATGCATTAACAAATATATAAACATCATATATACTACTTAGCATTTCTGCTAATTTAATAGATGTAATTTCACTACCATATACTTTTTTATTATGATAATTTTGTCCATTAAATGTAGGTGTATATCCCATATAAAAACATATTTTTTGTCGCATATAAATATATAACAAAATTAAAACTTTAAATATAAATTTTCCAGGAATTCACTTTTTCATTTAAAACAGGGGTTTTTTTTTTCAAAATACTTTTGTTTTTATGTTCCCCCCCCTTTTTCAAAAACTTAAATTAAGTAATTAAATTAAGTAAAAATTAAGTAAAAATTAAGTTTTTATATAAGTATTTAAAAATAAAATATTTTATATATGTATTATGAGTAAATATAATTGTCCAAGATGTGGATATATTGCTTCTCAAAAATCTAATCTAAAAAATCATTTAAAACGTAAAAATATATGTAAACCAATACTAGAAGATATCAGTATAGAACAAATATGCTTTTTATATGATTTTGATATACTTAATTTTTCACTCCAAATAACTCCAA
>Ga0222717_10004422_pt1 | contig 10363 bp, 4 predicted proteins | sample C33_18DmetaG_FD_165053 | JGI IMG/M metagenome (GOLD analysis project Ga0222717, IMG submission 165053) | Estuarine water microbial communities from San Francisco Bay, California, United States - C33_18D | ecosystem: Environmental > Aquatic > Marine > Unclassified | place: USA: California...
CACACATATATACACACACGTATAACAAATTGATTACATCCAAGAGGATGTGTTGTTGTTCTTCCTACCGTAGTAGGTGTTTTTAAAGTTGTCTAGCTCATTATTAAGTAAATCGACTTTTCTATCAGCCATTTTCTCTTCTGCAGTCTGTGCCATTTGTTCTACCCAGTAGTTACAGGCGATAGATAGAGCATCTAGACGGTCATCATGACGTAGAGAGCCTCTTCCTGAGGTCATTCTGGTCATCTGATGGAACAACATGTAGTGCAATTGTGACTCAGCTGGGTGTACTTGTGCGGTTTTGTAGTCATTTTCTACAACCTTAGGGTCTATAACAAGGCGGTGGCCTGCCATTAAAGGTTCTAAAGTGTCGATAATGCGTTTCTCTTTCTGCACATTGTGCCTAACTTCCTCAATACTTACGGGATAATCTCGTTTAAATACAGGAGAAATGAGAGAAGTGAACATACCGTCACCGAAATTCGACTCTATTATGATGGCATTGACCTTATTTCTCTTAGCAATGCGAACAAGTTCTGTTAAAGCTTTCTCTTCATAGCCACCAGTAACACCACCAGCTTCAGGAACATATAGAGTACCGTTAAGCATCTTTACGACAGCATAACCAGTCTCATCCTTACCACGACCAGAGGGGTCAATAGACATAACAGAACCAGTATAGGGGATCATGTCTCCTATGATCTTCATTGGTCGATAGAAACGATCACCACGAAGACCGACACAGGGAAGATTAGTCCACTCTAGGTCTGGTGATTGTGACCATACTAGCTTCTCAGGGGCAACGTCAGGATCAACATCATGAATAAGTAGATTACCTAGTTTCAGTGGGTAGCGATCAACATCAGACAGAGCTGTATTAAGCATAAATTGTAGTGCATACCCTGCTGAACCGTAGGATATTTTGCGTTCATTAAGGTCGAAATCAGTGAAGCGACTAGGCTCAGTAGCCATACCTTCAGCTTCATCTATACATAGACTGGACACGCTGCCATTATAGACTATTTCGTTCTTCTTTTCTGATATGGTTTCTGACGTCCATACCTTTAGATTATACCCACGCTCTCCTAGCTTTCTGTACACTGAGTCCTCACATTGTGGAGTTCCTAGAAACATGACCTTGGCGTCTGCTGTCGGTTTAAGGATAGCATCGAACTCCTTGATCTGTTCACTCAGTTTATCCCGCATTGCCTGTGTAGCTGAGTTTGTGGGAACTTCAATATCATCAGCGATAATGAGATCAGCACGGCTACCAGTTAGCTGGGAGGTGATCCCCAATGACTTAACAGAGGGGGCGTGGGATGCTGGTGCGGGGCCAACATCAAAAGATACCTTACTAAACCGCTGGTCGTTCTTAGGTTTAAGGTGTTGTAAGAGCGGTAGCTCGTGCATCAGCCTCAGCGTAAACGTAGAGAAGTCATCAGCACGAGTCTTAGACGCAGAAATAACAAGTATGTTTTTATTAGGGTCTAGCAGTAGCTGATGCGTTACAAAGGCAGAACAGATCCAACTCTTACCCACACCACGGAAACCTTGAATAACACCGCGCTTAGGGCCGTGTTGCATAAAGTTTGCAATGTCGTACTGGATAGGAGTTGGATCACGTTTGATCTGCTCAAGAGCATGCCATACGTAATACAGGAAGTTCCTAAAGTCCTTTAGCTTCTCTGGTATCTGGTTCTGAGTATTCATCAAATGGTAAAATATCAACGAGCCCAGATAGTGGGCTACTCTCAGTAATACTGCAAGTAATTTGGTTGTCTCTTAATAGTTGACGTGCAACTCCTAGATGCCCTGACGTAGCTTCTCCATTCTTGATTTGTTCAATAAGGTCAGCGATAGTCAGAGTCATCAACTCCTCTAATAGATCTTTGTTTTTATCTTCCATAATAATTATTGTTGTAGTAGGCCAGAAAGAGCATCTTCATTGGCTCCTCGTTTTGCAAGTGTCTTAGCCTTTCTCAGGTCTTGATACTTCTTACGAATCTCTGGAAACTCTTCCATCATTTTAGTAAGACCAGCAGAGCGGTACTTGCCCATTACTTTATTGATAAGATCAACACGAGGGCTCTTAAAGCCTGCTTCAGAGTAAGGGCTTAGCTTGCGGTACTTACCAGACTTAATAAGACGTTCTAGCTCTTGTCTCATTGTACGTCCTCTTACCTTTGTTTCGCCCATCAACTGTAAACGACGATCATGCGCTGTCTGTCCTCTTTCGTTCACATATTCGTCTAGATCGATCATACGATCCAGCTTAGTGCTAGGATTAGAGAAGCCGTGTTCAAGCGTTGCTAGTTCTTCAAAAACAACATCACCATCACGAGTAGACATAGCTGAGGGGTTGAAAGGGCCTACAAACTTGTACTGTTCTTTAATGATAGGCTCTCCTAGGATGTTACGCTTCGGATCGAGGCGGTCATTGCCCATAGGAAGCTTCTTCATAATAGCGTCTCCAATGTTACGTACTTCACGAGTAGTTGTATCACCGCCAAGGGATTGACCTTGATAAAGGATATTAGGAACAAAACCACCAGCAAGGTTGTTGATCATCTTCTCCATTTTGTTTTCAGGATCAGACAACGCATCAGATAGCAATTGCAGACCAGCAAGGTAAGACTTGTCAGTTAAGTTACGAGTCATTGACACAGTAGCTGCGGCAAAGACTTGCTCACCCACAGATGTGTTAATGTCGCCTCCTTGTTCAAGCTGCTCAACCAAATCAACAAGGACACCAAAGTGTGTACCTAAAGGATCCATGCCAGAGAAACTAGCGTACTTGTTTCCGATGTGGAATGAGTAACGCTGCCACCCTGTCTGTTCTAAGGTCTTCATTTCTCCTACATCCTTTGGCCCACCGCCAGTGATAAGATCACGGTTGGACATAATCATGTACAGAAGTGAACTGTTAATCATAACAGACGTACTGAGTTTACCGATGGCCCTAGCTTTAGCAATCGGGTCACGGCTTTCTAGCTCGGCTCTCATACGTTCCTGTGTTTGTTTCAACATAGGCATGTCGGGCATACGAGCCATAACATTCCTACTTAACTCAGGAGCGGCAAAGAATGCACGGTCAAAGGAGAACTTAAGGATATTGATTGGAGTACGTACAAAAGGAAAGATGAACTTTAAAAATGGCACGGTTTGTACAACAGCCTGAGCAAGCTCTGCTGCTTTACCTGCATCATTAGTGAATGTTCCGTAGCGGGCTTGTTCTAGCGAACGTGCTGCAATGTTATCCAACTCTTCTAAGTTTTCTAACCCTAGGCCGCCTTCTTCGATAGACTTAAGCTTCTCTCCTCGTACAGCTGTTTCTGAGTCCACAATCTCTTGGACTTTAGCTCCTCGTTCTGATGGAAGCATCCTAGCTTGCCCTGCGGCTACACCTGCTTCATCCATCTTATTGACTGTGTCCTGCGCGTGTTTGATGACGCCAGCATTACTAAATGCTCGTTCACCGTTAACAAGGACAGTATCCAAACCGTCAGCTACATACTCAGCTAGTTGATCAGGATCTTTAATACCCAGCTTCATTCCCTTTAGGGTAAACTCTAGCTTAGCATTTTGACGGAACATAGACTGCTTAAAGACCTCATCCATTGATAGAAGAAGCTTTGTTGGAACGTTAACTACATTGTCTCCAATCCAATTGAACGCTTGTCGCATAGTTTGTTCAGGAGCTGCATCCTCAAAGTATTGAGGGCGCTGTGTCTTAGCAGAGTTCTCCAAGGGAGAGCGGCCCACATCAAGTAGTTGCTCATCCATCTTGTAGGCTTTGAGGAAGAAATCCATACCTTCACGGAAAGATTCTAAAGTAGCCATCTCTTTTAACACTTGGCGAGTGATAGCCTTGTTAACAAAGACACCGCCGATAGCTGCTTCTACTTGTAGTAGCGACTGAGCAATGAAGTTACCAACACCATTCTTTACCATAGTGCGAGGCCCTGACAGCAACGAATTAACGTACCAGTTCTGAGCCTTCTCCATAAAGCCGCTTGGGTCAGCTTGACGAGCTGTCTTAGCAATACCTAAGGTGTTACGTACAACGTCTTCAGGATCACCAGAAAGAAGGATACGGTTAACAAGTACATCAAAGTTACCTGTTGTATTGTTATCCATGAACTCATTGACGATTTCCTGAGAACGTATTTCAACATCAGACAGGGAAAGTTTTACACGTTTAAACTGTGTAGACTGCAGACCTTGACCAAAGCCACGGCGTAGGTTTGAACCAGCTGCGTTCAAGTGAAGCATCTTTTTAAGAGTACCGACTAGCTGTGCTTTGTCAGCATCAGTAACTCCTGTTCCCTTTTTGCGGATGTTCTCAGCAGCTCTAAACACATTGTCAGCTTGGTCAGCTGCAAGGGATTCTACTACGTACATACGTGATGCAATACGTCTTAGCTCTCCAGCGTCTTTACCAGCTGCATTAATCTCAGACTGAATCAAATCTTTATCCACTCCAGTCATTTCACTGAAACGCTGCACTGCTGCAACAATGCCACCCTTTTCAAGGTTAGCAGGATTGAGAGAAGGATCTGCTCTAAGCTCAGCTTCTAGTTTACTTTCCGCAGCTGCTAATAGCTCTCCAAGATCATTAGTCGTTTCAACTTGATCAAGAGACTTACGAACACCAGCTAGTGCTATTTTACCACCACGCTTAATCTCAGAGGTGTCGATTTCCATCTCATCCACTAAAGTTTTAAGCTGTCCCGATTTGTTATCTTGTGTACGCTTAAAGAACGCTCGCCCACTTCGTGTAGGGAACATGCGGCGTGAAGACTCTGGGAGGTAATCAATAGAACTGTATCGTTTCTTGTTTTTGGAAACTAGATCACTGTACGCTAATACGGTGTCTTCCAAAAGAGTTCCTTTAGCATCTATACCCAGAAAATCTTTAAGTGAGTCCATGATCGTCTGCCATAGGTTTTTATTATTCTCACTAGGTATTCCCTTAAGGAAGCTTTGGAATACAGGGTTAGTCATAGCCTCTGAAATAAACTCATCGACATTAGTCATCCCGTACCATTCATCCAACTCTTTAGCTCCATATTTCTTAATGTAAGCTTCAGGATCGTTAAAGTGGTTAATGATGTTAGCATGCTTTGTTGGCATGTTATCTAGAGCAGTACGATAAGCAGTTAAAATACTTTTTACATTTTTATCTGTACCAGCATCGGCAATAAATTCATCCACCGTACTTAGGTACTTACCGCCTGTTAGGTTTTGATTAGCAGCGGATAAACGTGGTGGAATCTTAGTTACAGCTGTTGCGTGAACAATCTCATGCAGCAGTGTTCCTTCGCCAAATACTTGACGAGCGTCTCCTCCTTGTTCTAATTGTGTACGATTAGTGTACAACTCAATCTGACTTGTAAAAGGATTGTAAGCGCCTTGTGCATCCTTGCTGAAGTAAGCTTGAATACTTGTGTTAAGAGCTTCGTTATCTTTACCAACAAGCTTTTGAATCGACTCCGCTAGTTTCCTAACTTCAGGACTCGATCCATTTTTAGCTAAACGTTCTAGCGCAAAACTGACTGTTGTTTCTGCATCCGAAGCAGGGTTTACATTACCTGCTCGTCTTGCTGTGCTATCCTGTTCAAGCGCTAGTGCGTCAAGTTTACTAAACGCAGCTACTTCATCAAGGCCTAGTGCTTTACGCAGCTCAGGGTCTTTAATCTGTTCGCCTAGGACATCCATCTTCTTTGTACGTACTCCCCACTGGGAAACACCTTTGCTCATAGATTCAGCCATTTCGTCTGTAATATCTATAGAGTGAGCAGATATAGGTGCGTCTTTAACTTGAGCAGTCTTAACATTAAAACGTCTATATAGCGTATCAAAGACTTCAGCTGTACGTGGGTCGGACTCCATCCAACGATACTCATCAAACTGTTCCGCTAATTGATTAACGTCATCAACGTTAAAATCCATATCTACGTTATCTGGTAGATTACTTTCCATAGCTTCTCGTAGTGCTTCACGAGCGTCTACTGGTTTGTTTGTTCCCTTTCGAGTGATCTGCACTGTGTCAGGGAACGTATCTAAAGCACTGAGCATGTTTGAGAATGAATCCTCAGATTCACCTTCTTTTGCAGCTCTGATTTTTTGAATAAACTCTTCAGGAGATTTAATATCTAAAGGTGTAGATTTTCGCTCTACATTTTTAATATTACTTTTTGTACCAAACTTCTTTGCAAACCTATTAATAGCTTTAGGCATCCGCTCATCATACTGCTGCATGAAAGGAGTGGACTTAACCGAAACAGTGTAATCTGTTTCAACATGGCCTTCCTTCCAAGAATCAACAGTATCAGCTGCTTTTGAACCTACTAAAGCAATGAGTTCGTCTTTGCTCCGTACAATCTGATCGGTAGTCTGTCCTTTGCGGGTAATCTGAATAAGCTTAGAGCCATCTTCATTAATTTTATTAATCTGCACACGCTCCACAACTTGATCATACAAGTCGGTAATGTCCTGTCCTTTAGCCCACGAGACGCGTTTGTATCCTTCAGCTGCTGCCATCTGTGTAATAGAGCGCATTAGTGAATCCACGTAGCTTTTCTCTATAGGATTACTTTTACCTGATAAAACTTTCTTACCTGTTTTTCCTTCGTACTGACGAGCCCGTGAAATACTTTGTAAGTAATCCGATTGTAGCTCTTCTACGTAAAGTGTTTCAACACCATCTTCGTCAAAACGAGTAGTAGTTCTAAAGTGTGCTAGATTTTCACGGCCATCTCGTTGAGCCTCTTTATCATAGTGACTTGTATAGATACCGTTTTTCTCTTTAGCCATGCTCTCCTTCTGGCTAGTTACGTTTTCGTAAGCAGGGTCTCGGTCAAGCCCACTACGTGGGTTAATGTCTACAGTAAACTCACGATAATTTTCTCCTCCAGTTTGAGTAGCTTCTTTACGATAAATTGCACTAGGCGGGCGTTCTACAACACTAAGTGAAAGCTGAGAGCGTTCCACTGCTTGTCTTAGTCCTTTCTTTGTTATCTTGCCGTTAACAATCTCAGAAGGATCTACAATTTCTTTAACATACTCAGGGTCATCTAAGCCCATCCATTTGATCTCTTCACCAACACCACGTACACCTCCACCAGCTCGTGCCATTTCATCCGCAATCTTGTTCAACGGAATCTCCTTACGGCTGATTTGGTCTAATGTTCTTAGAGAAGGACTGTAAGCATCGTACGAATCTACTTCACTGAAGCTTCGCTTTTGAAAGGCATTCGCATTCTCCCGTAAGTAGGCTGCTCCATCCTCACCACGACGATTCTTTTTAAGCCCCTTCACGCTGGTTATAAGACCTGCGGCCAAACCAGTAAGCCCTAGACCCTCAAGAGAGTTCTTAAAACGTCCTTCAAGCTCTGAGTCGTTTTCGTCAGCTGCTAAGTATTCTGTAAGCGGGTTGCCTAGGGAAGGAAAGGCTTGGATCAGATTAGATAGACGCTCTTCTTGAGCATCAAAGGCAATGAAATCAGTAGCACTTTCAGCAGCGAGAACGCCCTTCCAGTTTAGAGTTTGTTTTCCTTTAGCGTTAACAGAGCTAAAAGCTTTGCCAAACCTACCTAGTTTAGAGGCGGCGTTGACTCCCTTAGCGACACCGCCATAGGGAACAAGGAACTGTGTTACACCTTCTACAAGACTACCTGCAATTGTCTCAGACTTACCGAGGAAACGGTTATTGTAATCAGGGAGATAATCAAGAGTAGCGTAGTCTACTAAGTTGTAGATGCTTTGCGCTGCGCCCTCAACACCACGAAAGGGTGCGGCTAGAATATCTTTAGCATAGTCTCCTGCGCTAAAATCTTGGGTTTCTTCGTTTTCTTGTGTAAGAAGTTCTGGTTTAATTCCTAGTGCCATAATTTATTATTTGTGAAAGTTTACTCCGTATTCTTTTTTAAAAACTGCATATTGATAAGTAAGTAACTTATCCATCTCGTTATCATCATTAAAATCTATATTCAATACTCGCGCATATTCCTTAAGCGTCGCTAGGTTATTTTCGGTATTTGGGTTGATCAATAGATCTAATGATAACATTGGAACTTTCTTTGCAGTCTCTATGCTTAATTTAGATGTGTCTACGTGGTGCATTCCATGAACATGCCCACTTTCTAGTTCTTGCCATTTAACACCTACCTCGCCATCAAATAATATATTTACACCAGCGCGATAGTCAAAAGCATTGTCACGGGCTCGTAGATATTGACCAGTAATGTCTTCTAGCTCTACAGGATATTGTTTACTACCTGTAACGGCTCGTTGATACATTGCTTCTGGATTATTTATAATATCCCTTTTGTCCTGTAATTTTTTCTTTACACGCTGCAGCTTCATCCAATCCCTTCCTTCCTCTGTTTGACTTCTTTTTGTTGGATCAAAACCTTTAGGCATTGTTAAGGCGTTCTCTATTGTAGAGCTAATAACTAAAGGCGGGGTACTTTCTCCCTCAACTTCTTTCTTATCCTCTACCTTAACTGCAGTCATCTCATTGTACTTAGCCTCGGCTGCTTTTTCTACACTTGCTAGGCTATCTTGTACTAAATTGGTGACCTGACGATTGCGATCCCCGATTGCTTTAGGTAAGTCCTTTTTTTCTTCATCGGTAAATGGGGCTCCAATAATGTTTCTTACACTTGTTTGTACGCCTTCAACTGTAGAATCACGTAAACTGTTTATTGCTTCTGATCCTCCCTCCATGTCTGAAAACCATCCACTTAAGGCTTTAGTTATTTGTGTGTTGTAATTGCCACCTATCCCCATGCCTACGCTAGTAAGTGTTTTTTCTACACGAACACTTGCGTTGTAATCGTTTTGCATAGTGTTTAGTTCTTGTTTAAGTTCTAAACTACGACGCTGTGTAAAGCGCTGAGCTGCTTGTTGTTTTTCTCCTGATGTTTTATAGGTTTCGTTATCAGCATATATTGCATCAACACCTTCTTTAAGCTCATCCTCTAATCCTGTTACCTTATCTAAGATAGTATCAGTATCCATTCCTAGATAATTTTGACCTTCAACGTCTGTATTAAGACTATCACGGTAACCTGATACTAAGTGAGGAATAGATGATTTATTATATGTAGAATTTAAACGGTCTTCTTCTAAAGTTGTAAGTTTAATTATTTCATTATAGTGCATACCCTTTTCAGTTTCAGACATGTCACTGCCAGATACTGCCGCTCTATAATTAGATAAGACTTCAATCTTATCCTTTCCTGTAGGAATCTCAGTAGGTATACCAGCTATATCCACTGTAATGTTGTCTGGAGCATCTTCAGCGCCTATAAAACCAAACGTACTTGTAATAGCTTCTGTTATATCTGTGCGTTGTTTGGTTACCTCTGCTTGTTCTACTCGCTCAAGCCGTTGGCGTTCCGATGCAATTTTCTCTGTAAGTTGGTTAATAACCCCATCAGATAAATTGGCATTTCCTCCTACCTTAATACCATCATCTTCAGTTACTAACCACCCAATTAACTCTTCAGCTTCGTGAAAATCACCAGCTTCGATAACACCATTAACAAGTTCAGTAAGATATGTAGCTTGTTCTACTGGCGTGTACCCAGCATAGTATTGACTAAAGTTTTTACCGAATTGTGTATAATCTGCTTGTTCGATGTCTAGCCGCAGAGCTTGCATAGAGTCAGAAATAAAAGTCTGTTCAGTCCTTTCATTCTGCATTTGAATAATTCTAGGAGCATATCTCTCTTCTTGACGAGCTGCTTCTGCCATGAATCCTACTAAGGCATGTCCTTGCAGCTCATTGCTTTCAATTAGCTTATTACGTACTTCTTGGAATTGTTCTTCAGGAGCTTTGTCACTCCTAGCATAAGACTCTATATTATCCATCAAGTCTAAGCCGTATTGGCCTGCGACCTTTGTACCTATAACATTTGCTCCTAGTCTATAGTTGTTAGGATTATCAACAAACTTAAGTAAGCGCTTCCGTTGTAGTGTATTTAGTTTGTCTGCCGTTTTTCCTAAAGAAGCTTCGACAGAAGATATATCTCCAGACGAAACAGCTTTAGCTTGTTCGGGTGAAAGAACCTTAGCAATCTCGGCATACTCTTCCTGCTTTTGTTTTTCTAAAGATTTGTATTGATTGAGAACTGGGCCAGCAAATTCACCTAGCGCATCCGCAATCATACCTGCTGTGTTAGTGCGGGGAGTGTCTTGAACCCTTACGCCATAGTTACCTGCTTGAATGCGAGGAGTGGAGAAAGAGACTTCGTCTAAAGCCAAGTCAGTTTGAACACGACTATCGGAAGATCCTAATAGAGATTTTAAAGTTTGTTTTCTAGCCATTATGTTTATGTAGGTTCTTTATTGCTTT
>Ga0222717_10004430_pt1 | contig 10352 bp, 20 predicted proteins | sample C33_18DmetaG_FD_165053 | JGI IMG/M metagenome (GOLD analysis project Ga0222717, IMG submission 165053) | Estuarine water microbial communities from San Francisco Bay, California, United States - C33_18D | ecosystem: Environmental > Aquatic > Marine > Unclassified | place: USA: California...
GCTAGGTAATAAACTATTTGTAAAACTCACGTATAAGTACTAAACAGATTAATTTATGATAACCAGTACAACATCACATTACACGAGTTCAACTATTAATTCAGCAACTTACAATTTTACAGATAAGACATTGACTGTTGTTTTTAAATGGGCAACTTATGTCTATGAAGCAGTAGATCTAGATGCATGGAATAAATTTAACTCAGCAGATTCTCAAGGCAAAGCACTTAACGATTATATTAAGGGTGAATTTGAATACGCTAAGTATGAAGAAAAGGTTATTAAATCTGAACTTAGCGGGTTAGTTAAAAACATTACAGCTCCTGGTACTCCTGGTAGTCTATTAGATGAACTACCTCCCTCAGACTATCAAATGGGCAATTAATAATTTTATTATGACAAAAGCAAGCATTGTACAAAGACTATTAGACGAAAAGCAAATTACTGCAGAAGAGGCAGTGGTTTTATTACAGGGTGAAGTTGTAAATATTCCAATGTATACTCCTAACCCGTATTATGATGCTCCTAATACAACGCCTCCACCAGTATGGTGTTCTACAGATACTCTCAATACTCCAGCAACAGGAGATAGTTGGGAATACCGTGACACTAAGTTTACTCCACCTAAAGATTAATTACTAATTAACATTCTAATGAAAAAGTCTAAACGCCCCGAGGTGGCTAATGACTCCGACGAAAGTCGTAAAAAAGCACTGCAGTTCAAGAAGCGTAAACAACGCAATAAGGAACCTAAACTTAATTTTAAGAATATTAAATCTATTAACGACTTAGAAGACTATGAAGATGAATATAATTTCTGATAAACCACTAATATTAGATTATTCACATTTAAGTGAAATAGGATTTTACCACATGCATGTCTCGGCCATTTTAAAGGACCGTAATGACATGTCAAAAGGAGTTAACGGATTATGCAGGGCTGGCGCGTTTGGCCGACTGGCACACATCCTTCAGCTAGCTGGAGCTCCTGAACCTATTATTCTTAATGTTATTAATGATCCAGAAGCAGAATTGGCCTATGAGCTTGCATAAACCACAATATCCTGTGCTAATATTCTGGGAAGAATCCTGGAATTATACCCGAGAAGGTATAAAAGATGACGATAGTGAAACAATTATACCCGAAAAGGTATAACTATTAAATCACACCATTATGCCAGAGTTAGCAGAACTCAAGTTCACATCAGACTACGTCAATCAAGCATCAGAAGGAGCTACTTATGTTAGAGTAGAAAAGAATCCTGTACATAAATGCGATGATTTAGATATTCCATTTGAATCATTTAAAATTAAGGCTAAATCAAAAGGTAAAGAAATGGTGCTTTACTTTTTAGATGAAAATTCAGATAAATTTATTCCTGTTAGAATTACAATGGGAATGTCCGGTCATTTTAAACTAACTAATACTGGAGACGAAGTAAAACATTCACACCTTAAATTTTATCGTAAAGACGGAACTACATTATCATTTGTAGATGTTAGGCGTTTTGGTAAATGGAAACAGGGTTTAGTATGGTCTGATAATAGAGGTCCAGATCCAACTACAGAATACAAAGCATTTTGGGATAATGTTATGACCAACTTAACTAAACTTAAGAAGCCACTTTATGAAATGTTAATGGATCAAAAATATTTCAATGGTATTGGCAATTACTTAAGAGCTGAAATTATTTTTAGAGCCGGAGATGTAGATCCATTCTTACCAGCTGGCATGCAATTCGCAAGATACCCTAAGCTCTTAGATCTATGCCGTGATATTCCACTTCTAGCGTATGCTAAAGGCGGTGGAAGCATAAAGGATTGGGATAATCCATTTGGAGACGAGGCTATCCAAGAACGCTTTATGTTGTGTTATGGCAATGCTAAAATGGCAAAGAGAAAAGATAGAAATGGTAGAACCTTTTGGTATGATAAGAAATGGGATAATGTACCGACAAGTAGAGATGATTTAAAAGATTTTTTGTATGCCACTAGAAGCTAAAGGTTGGCTAGACGAAAACGAATGGCCGGATTTAGCGGTGGATAGCGATGCATTTTCACATTATACTAAAATGAGCCAGATTATGGAACAATATGCAAGAGAATATCATGCAGATAAATTAGAACAAGCTCGAAAGAGAGAAGAAACACAATTTAAGAAATTTTTATGAGTAAGAAAGAAAGAATGCAAAACCTAATAGTTATTGGACATCCGGATGAGGGATCGTTTTGCTATAATGGTATTTATAGAACTCTTAAGAAAACTCTTTTAGATACGCCAGGGTATTTAAACGAAGTAGAATGTATTGAATTATACAGTGACAGTTTTGCTAGACCAAGAACAGATCTTATTAAAAAATACAAAGAGCTAGTTCAATGGGCAGATCGTATCTACTTTATCTCTCCGGTATGGTGGTTTAGATTAACGCCTAGAATGGAGATTTTCTTTGATGAAGTGTTAACTCCAGGGTATGCATATCAATTTGTACCAGTGGTAGGCCCGTATGCTTATCCTAAGCCGTTTCTAAGCGATAAAAAGGTAAGAACATACATTACACATGGAGCTCCTGCACTACCTGTTAGGACTCTTTATTTAAACTCACCTAAATTAAGATTAGTTATGGGAGTATTTACATTTGTATTCGGATGGAGACTATCATTATGGAGAAAATGCAAACAATTCTGGTCTGTACCATTTGTATCTAATAAAAAGAGAGAACAATATTTAGAAACAGTTCGAAAAGATATTGTAAAAGACTTAAAGCAGCATCAAATAAAACAAGTAAAATGAAAAAGAGTATGAACAAGATTAACACATTCAAGAAATTCTTTAACAACTGGTACCCAGTAATTTTAGCATTTCTATGCCTTCTATATTCCGTGACTTATGGAGTATTAGGTTACACAGAAGAAGCTCAGTATTCGGCACACTGGCCAGGAACTATCCTCCTCTTTGCGATAGCAATTAGACAAAGACGAAACACATGAATCTAGGATTCTTTATTATGGGTGGACTGATATTTGCAGTTTACATCTATTTTACAATTTGGAACATCTTCTACGGTGCTAGAAAACAAAGAGAAGAAAACTATCCTAACTATTACGATAGGCATGGATCAATAAGTGATGCTATGGATATGGATGGTATGGGTAATTTTAGTAGATTTCCTGTTGATAAAGAACGTGAGGCATTAAAAAAGAAAAGAAACTCAAGAAAAACAAAAACAAAAACCAAAAAACCAGTATAATAACCATGAAATTAATCCTAGTAGGAAAAGCAGCAGCAGGTAAAGATTTTTTAAAGACGAGATTATCCTCTAGGGGATTTAAAGCAGGCGTTAGCCATACAACTAGGCCACCAAGAGAAACTGAAGTAGATGGTAAAGATTATCATTTTGTAACAGAAAATCAGTTTAAAGAAATGATAGTTGGGGCTGAGTTTATAGAATACATGGAATTTAATGGTTGGTATTACGGACAAACTGAAACAGATTTTAATAATGCAGATATAATGATTATGTCTAAAGATGGTTTAGATATGTTACCTAAGAAATACAGAAATAGATGTATGGTAATTTATTTAGATCCTCCTAGAATTACTAGATTTGAAAGATTAGAACATAGAAATGACATTAATGATTCCATTATGAGAAGAATGGACACTGATGATGAACAGTTTGAAAATTTCAGAGATTATGACTTGAAAGTTAAAAATGATGACTTTTAAAAACACAATATATAAACTACACTAATTAATATTAAATATGAGCAAGACTCTAACAAAACAAAAAAAGGAACTTACCGAAAAGGTAGATGCAGCACAAATTGAAGCAGCTGAAAAAACATTTGACATTCAATTTGATGACAGAAAAATGGTTAAAACTCTAATGGACCATTTAAACAAAGGCTACGGTTGGAAAACATCCAATGCTGCAGTAATCGTAACATTATACGATCAGCTTAAAAAGCAAAACAAAGAATTAATATCTTCGGATAGCACTGATACAATTATTAGTCTTAGAGGTCATGAATTAAATGCATTATACCAAGCACTTTTAAATGTAGAAGGCATTGGTATTGAATCTGCTAGAAAATTCATTACAATGTTAACTCATGTGGGTGAAACTGTATCGATTGCTATGTCTCAACTTGCTGAAATGAATACAAATATTTCAGATATGCATAAACAACTTGCTGAAATAGAGACTCAAATTCAAACGGCAGAACCGGTTGAAGTAGAAGCAGAAGAAGAAACCGCAACAAATGAAGCAAGCAAGTAAATCTCAAAAGAGAATAGAATTTTTAGATTTAATTGCCGAGGCTATCACACATGAAGATATTTTCGGTACATTAAATTACAAGAAGAAATCTGAGGACCAGATTAAGCAATTCATTTATCCACACCTTGTGCGAGATCTTACAAACTATGTAATCGAACACGATGGTGAAGACAAAGAAAAGGCTAAAGAAATCGTCAAATCTTCAATTAACTGGGAAGGAGATGTGAACACTACGGTGTCACACATCCTCTTCATGGGAACTAGAAATAGACCAGACATGACAGTTGATATGAATGGTATTAAAATAGCGATTGAGTTTAAAAAAGGTAAAAGAGGATCAGATCTTAGAGCAGGTATCGGTCAATCATTGATTTATGCTACTCATTATGATTTTGTACTTTATCTTTTTGTGGATATATCGGATGACAAGAGAATACAAAACGCACAAGGAGGAGTTAACGAGTTATCATTAACTGGTGAACTTTGGGATAATTACAATATAAAATTTATAGTAGCTTAATATGGGTAAAGTTTACGTAACATCAAATCTACAACTAGGGAGACCTGGCGCAATTAAGAAATACAATAGAGATTTTAAAGACGTTGATGCAATGACAGATGGTTTAATTGGAAACTGGAATGAAGTCGTTACTAAAGATGATACTGTATACCATTTAGGTAACTTTGCTCACGATCCTAAAACTGCACAAGAAGCTTTACTAAGATTAAACGGTACTATCTGTTTATGCCTAGGCGAACACGATCAAGCAATAGAACAATTGTTTGAAAAAAATATGTTTAGACCTGGCGTTAGTATTATTAAATGTATTGAAACAGATACAGAAAATAAAGTATCTCTTTCATATTACCCGTTAGGAGCTTGGCCAGGTAAAAATAAAAAATGGTTCTCAATCATTGGTTACCCAGCTAAGTCTTTTAAATCAGATCCTAAAAAGAGGATTATTAATGCCTCGACTGATTTATGGGGACACAAGCCACAAGAACTACACAAAGTTGTAGATATTTTCAAAGATTTTTAAAATTGTTAATAACTTTTACAAAATAACTGCCATAGAATTTTTTTATGTCAGTTATTTTTCGTATATTTGTACTGTAATTAAAACTATTAACTATGTCAACAGAATTAAAATCACTTAAGGGCCAATTTCACAGTCAAAAGACAAATGAAATGGAGAACACTGAAATGTCACTAACAAGATTCAGTGGCGGTAAAGAGGGTATGAAACTTCAATTAACGATGAGAACTCAAGGAGACTTCTTCACTCACATCACTCTTGATAAGAAACAAATGCAACTTCTTGTCAAAGAAATTCAAGAAAACTTTGAATTCTAATGTAAATTTGTTAGAAAGTATGTAATAATACTACTAACAGCAAAATAATTGCCAAAACATTTTTTTATGTCAATTATTTTTCGTATATTAGTACAGTAATTAAAACAAACCTTAAAAATAGAACTATATGTCAAAAACAAAAAAAGTAACCTACAGAGAATTAGCAGAAAACTTCGTATCATCTAGATCAGAAAAAGACTATAAAGTACTTTATGATAAAATCAAACCAGGACTAGAAAATTATGTCTTTAATATTGTAAAAGATAACGAAGCTAAAGATGACATTGTAACTAATACTCTAACTAAAATGTGGACTAAGATCGATCAATACGATCCACAGTATCAAATCACTACTTGGCTATACAGAATTGCATTTAATGAATCTTTAGGTTGGATTCGTCAAAGAAACAAGAAAAGATCTATTGATGCGTTAAAAGATTCAGGTATTGAAGTATCTAGATATTATGCTAGAACTTCTGCTAAAGATCTTCTTATTGAACAAGCATACAAATCAGAGCAAGAATGGCTTGATGAAGATGAAGATCTTATGAACAGATACGAAATGGCTCTTAAAGGTATTAATGATCTTAAGCCAATGTATCGAGGTATTCTAGAAGATAGACTACTTAATAATATGAAGTATGAAGATATTGCATCTAAATACGAATTACCATTACAGACTGTTAAAAACAGAATCCGTAGAGGTAAAGCAATCATTGCAGGATCTATTTAATAATGAGTAAGATGAATAAGAAGTCGGAAGATGCTTGGCAGATACTAAGAATACAGGGAGAATTCACAAAAGGATTTGATACACTAAATGAATTATATAAGTGTATCTCTGTATTCGGAAGTGCAAGAACACCTAAAAGTAACAAGTGGTATAAAGAGGCTAGGAAGTTTGGTGGATTAATTGCAAACGAAGGGTTTGGAGTTATCACTGGCGGAGGTCCTGGTATCATGGAGGCTGCTAATCAAGGTGCAAAAGAAGTAGGAGGTAAATCAATTGGAGTTGGTATTGAGTTGCCATTTGAGGCCGGTATGAATCCACATGTCGATCTAGGTATTGAGTGCCGATACTTCTTTACGCGAAAGGTATTGTTTGCAAAATATTCACAGGCCTTTGTAGTCTTTCCAGGAGGAATGGGAACTATGGATGAATTATTTGAAGTAATGACTTTAGCACAGACTGGACATGCTCCCGAGTTCCCGATACTTTTAGTCGGCAAAAAATACTGGAGCGGCTTAGTAGACTGGTTGCAAGAAACTGTAGCAGCTACTGGTAGAATGAGTCAGAAAGATTTTGATCTATTTAGAATTGTAGATACGGCAGAAGAGGCTGTTGAAAAACTAGTAGAACATAATGCAAAATACCGAAAAGAAGATACTACAAACTTCTAACTAAAAAGAAACAAATTAAAAACACACCAGTATAACTATCCCAATAAGTTCTAAAGCTTAACGAAGCTAAACCTACAGAACGTAATTTGACATCAAAGTTTTAGTACTATTAATGCCCGAGTGGTGGAATTGGTAGACACGAGGGACTTAAAATCCCTTGGACAGTAATGTCCGTGACGGTTCGAGCCCGTCCTCGGGTACTAAAGAGAAGTAGTGAAGCTACAATGATATAGAAAAAGGTAAGGGTTAACCTCTATATCGTAGTAACCCCGAAAGACCCGAAACTTCTCTTTTTTATGGACCAGTAGCTCAGCTGGATAGAGCATCTGCCTTCTAAGCAGACGGTCACAGGTTCGAATCCTGTCTGGTTCACTATATAGTCAAGTATCTCCTCAAGCTTATACCTTGTCGAAAGAGTAATTGGTTACATGAGAGTTCAAGTCTCTCCTTGACTACCCGCCCAAATCCAATATTACTAATATAATAGCATAATATATAAAATGTGAAAAAACTATGGAGGCTATGGGCCAAAGCTTTGGGAGAGAAGATTGGCGGAGACAAAGAAGCAGATGCAATTGCAAGATTTAGAACAATTATCATATTGCAGGCAATCATTACAAATATATTGATTTCAGTTAATATACTATTAACGTGGTTAAAATAGTAAACAAAAACTAACTTTAGTATATAATTATTAAACAAGTATTATGAGCAAAACAAAACCAAACGTATTTGAAGGAAGAACTAAAGAATGGGATTCTAATGAATGGCAGGGAAGGTCTAAAAGACAAGTAGAAAATAATGAAAAACTATCTGGTATTTCATGGATTCTACTCGCTACGTTCTTAATAGGTTATGGGATATATTCTTTAATTATAGGGTAATACGTTTATGAAGGTAGACAAGATTTATGTATTGGCAATTAACCATACTCAAGAAAAAATAGACAATATAACATCAAGGTTAGAACTAGCAGGATTTGAGCCTAATACTCCATTTGTAGTATTAAAAGGACACAATGCATATACTGATGAAGTTCCAGAAGGTGTAGGGGTATATGAAAAATGGGGAATCTCAAATAGCTGGAATAAATTTTGGCAAATGCCAGTACAGACTGGAGAAGTCGGATGTACTTTAAGCCATATTAATGCCTGGAAAATTATTGCAGATGAAGGAGTAGAAAGAGCCCTTATTTTAGAAGAAGATTTTCAGCCAGTAAATGGTATGCAATTTAAAGATATTCCAGAGCCAGATCCTAAATGGCCTTTTGTATGGGATTACCTAACACTAGGTAGATGGTCTTTTAATTACGATGACGATATTAAATTGAATGAAACCTATTGTATACCAGGGTTGCACTATAACATGCATTCTTATATACTAACTAACATAGGAGCACAAAAATTAGTAGACTATAATCTAGAAAAGAACTTATTCATTAATGATGAGTTTATTACAGCTACTTATATGAAGCATAGAAGGCCTGATATTGAAAAAATGTACCCGGTTAAAACAATAAATGCTCTTGCTACACATAAAGATCTATTTGAACAATTAGATCATAAATCAATGGTCTCCGGGCATACAAGAGATTAATTTAAAATGCCACTACCCTGTCCAGTTTGTAGAACACCCTTACATGTTGACTTACAATGGTTAATGCAAAATCCTATCTGTCAATGCCCGACATGTCTGTCGGTTATGAACTTTGAAGTTCCAAAAGAGCTGCAGAACGAAGTAACTACTGCAATTAATGATATTAAGAAAATTAAAGACAAATATAGTGGTATTGCTACATTCGGAGAGAACAAGCAAAAACTGATATAAGAATAACATATTTCTATATTATGCTTGATATATACTATGTATAACTTAAATAAAAATTTACAAAAATGGCAGGAATAGCAGATCAATTTAAAGGGCTTCCAATCGAAGACCTTATTGTTTCACCTTTAGTCGGTATGGCAAAAGGTCAAGCAAAACTTAACGAAGTAACATGGAAATATATTAATGAAGTAGCCTTTATTGATGGTGAAACTAGAGCACTAGATGTTCAAATTAATAAAGTAATGACAAACCCAGATACTGGAGAGCAGACATGGGAAGAGCACTACGCAAAAGTACCAATGTTACCTTTAGTACCATTACCTTCATTAGCAGTAACAAGTGCTGATATTGAATTTAATATGGAAGTTCAAACTTCTGATGTTTCTGTAGACAAATCAGCCTCTGAGGCTTCTATGTCTGCATCTGCTTCAGGTGGATGGTGGGGAATGAAATTTAAGGCATCAATGGCCGGTAAAGTTTCATCTTCTAAAGAGAATACAAGAAAGACTGATAATTCAGCTAAATATAATGTAAAAGTTCATGCTGAACAATTACCTGCAACGGAAGGTATGTTAAAGCTATCTGATGCATTAGTTGGTATGATGGATCCTACTCCAGTAGCTCCAACTAAGAAGTCTCCTGTAGCACCTAAGTAATTAGAAGTTAACAAACGAATTTAAAAAGCCCTCACATGAGGGCTTTTTTTGTATTGAAACAAATGTGCATTTAAAAGTATAATTAGTAACTTAAGTAAACAAAAATGGCAAGATTAAACGTAGAAGAATTAGTCGCAGGACTTCTAGAAGCAGCAATGGTATCTCAGGGTATTTCAGAGAGGCAACACATTAATGCACTTCGTAATTATTTTAATGATGACGGAAGTCCAATTGTAAAGACTTTCAAAATAGGCGCAAAGGAAATGTCAATTCCGGTATTTGTTTTAGCCGATCATTCTTCTATTGGACTTGACGAGTTAGAAATAGATTTCCAGGCTAAGTTAGTATTTGGAGATAATCCAAAAGATGTTTCTGATTTAAAAAAGTCTTTGTTGGGTCTCTTTAAAAAGAAGGGATATTCTCATAATGTAAAAGGCATTCAAGTAGATTCAGGTGCTCCATGTAAACATGCAGGAGTTACTAGCAATGGTATGGCTAAAATTAAAGTTAAGTTTAAAGCAGACGATAAACCTGAAGCTCTATCTAGATTAATAGATGAATATATATCATTAATGCAAGATCCTAGTCAAGGTAAAGATTCACCAGAAAATATTCATAAGTAAAATTTGAGCCTAACCGAAAGGGATATTAATATTATGAAACTATTAAGAAAATTATTAATAATGTTTGGTAACCTATTCGATATGGGTTGGTGGGCAGATAAAATCAATACTAAGTTAGGTCTATACAAGTTGGCTGAAAAGAGTAGATTTCGTAAATGGCAAGAAGGTCTAACAGGATGGAAATTCTGGGCATGGCAAATAGTAGGTGGAA
>Ga0222717_10004431_pt1 | contig 10352 bp, 6 predicted proteins | sample C33_18DmetaG_FD_165053 | JGI IMG/M metagenome (GOLD analysis project Ga0222717, IMG submission 165053) | Estuarine water microbial communities from San Francisco Bay, California, United States - C33_18D | ecosystem: Environmental > Aquatic > Marine > Unclassified | place: USA: California...
AGTATCTGCTCGGTAACTATCTGGCAGCACCATGTCATCTGGGTTGTACATGGTATCGTAGGGTTGTGGGGGCGCCACGGGGTGATGGGGTGCGTAATAGGATAACACCATGCAAAACGGGTTTTCAGAATCTGCAGACTTTTTGATGGCCTTCACGGCCTCAGTACTCATCCAAGTTTCCATGTGATGTTCTTTGGTGAGCTGCGAATAAGCATGCTCTGAATCGGGGCCAGTTTCCATCACCGCATGTCCCCCAACCCAGCGGTCATTTTTGATATCGTTGGGCAAATCGGTGGTCTGAAGATAATTGCGATAATCAGTCCATCCACTGATCCAAGTATCAAAACCATTTAACTGATAATCCTCACCACCTGCTCCTCCTGGAAAGTCGTGAAGCTTATAACCATTATCAGTGATTTCTAATTTTGAATGCGGACAACCAGGTTCATCATGGGGCTCAAACCAGCCACCAAGATGAGACTTACCAATCCAGGTCGTGTCATACCCAACAGAAGAAAGCTGACTACCAAAGGTCTCCATATTCTCATCAAGAACCAAGTTTTGAGCCGGCATGCCATTATTGTGAGCATAAAGACCGGTGATCATGGTAGCCCGTGAAGGGCAACATGGATAGGACGCAATGTAGTGGTTATTTAAACGAATACCATTTTCAGCTAACGAATCACGGGCAGGCGTTTTTATAATGGGGTTGCCGTAACATCCGGAAAGAGATACGGATTCTTGATCGGTCATGATATATAGGATGTTCGGCTTTGTGGTCATCGTATTCCTAGAGAGAATTAAATATGGTCGAAGAGCTATTGTAATGGAGTATGTAATTCATACATGAGTTTAGTGATTTTGCTACAACTCACTAAGCAATCGATTTTAGTTTAAAGCCATATATTACAACTTTCAGCATTTCTTAACACAAAATGGAACCCGTACCAGAAAATGTGAATTAACTGTTAAAACAAAATCATAAGCGTAGACCGCGGTACATCTGCCGGTTATGCTTTACATTCGACAAAAAGGTGATCCGGGAACAAAACCCTATTCATTGCGATTATAGATAATTCGGTGGATAGGAAAATTTTAAATTAAAGTAGAGCCAATTAAAATACAACTACTCTGTTGATGCAAACTGTGTAGCCTTGCGCAACACTCCTTCTTCTTGCTCTTCCTCGCCTTCCTCTCCTACGAGATAGAACCATTCACTGTCTGCATCCCACACTAAACTAGCTTTATTGACTTCAATCCATGTAACAACCTTATGTGCATCATTAGCATTCCAAGGTAAATCTTCATCAGTATAATCATCTAGAACTTCCATGAGTTCTTCTTTTTCATCATTCTTGGTATTTGGTGAATTGAGTAAAAAACTGATATAATCCATGACTCCCTTCGCTCCCCTAATAAGCAGTAACTCTGAAACCTCAATAGCGTTCTTAACATTTCCCAATCTCGCTTGTTCCAGTAATTGTGAAGCTATCACTTCTGCAATACTTTTTGCATTAAGATCTGTATCACCATATATATAAGAGAGTAATTGGAGTGCTGTTTCTAAGGCGTCTAAATCACTGCTATACTGTGATGTTTCGACAATATCTTTAAACATTCTTTTTGATTTTTCAGGGAATTTTTGGATCATGATCTTAGTTAGGCTCCATGTCATTGCTGATTTATTTCTCAATTCCTTTTCCCAAGCTTTGCTATAGTCTTCAAAACTGACCTTTTCAATCTCATTCATTTGATTCTTAACACTTCTCAAATTATACTCTGAACTATTACTTCCTATGGTTTGAAGAATTTGATTTAATTTCTCGCTAGGGGTCATAGATGGAAGAAACTCTACACGGTTCTTTTTCAAGAAATGAGGCAATCTACCACCACTTTTAGTAACAATATGCTCTGTAAATTTATTGGAGAAAAGGTCCCAATCCAGTTTTTCGAACTTTATTATTCACTGAAGAATTAACCATCCTTTCAATCGTTTCTAAATCTAATGTGCTTTGATCAAGATGTGGTGTATTATTTACTAATTCAGGTTGAGCACTTTTAATTTGCACACTTTGTTCACGGTCAGGTTTTGATGGATTTTGTTCGCTGTAAACTGTTGTGAACTGCTGTATTATTTCTGGTTTTTTATTGATTTGTTTTTTGAGTTGATTCTTTAAATCACGAATTTTATTTTTAGTAAGACGCGCCGCCTCAGTCAACTCATCAACTTTATTGTAAAGCTCCTCATCTTTGGGCACTTCGTTTAAATGGTCCTGCAATATTGCACTAACAAAACCAAGAAAAAAGGAAAACACGACAATGACGGCAACTTTCATAACTTAGATTATCAATGAAACTAGAGACTACAATTGTGATGAAAAATAGTTTTTATCAATCTATGACTGATTTATAGATAAGTTACTGAAACATAAAATACATTTCTCAATACGGCAATAAGTTTTTAGCCCAAAACCGAATATAACTGTTTGCATTCAGTTTTAACACCAAACTCAATCTTTACTAAATTTCTCATGCTTTTCTTGTGCATTTTCTCTTATCGCATCTTCCAAAGCGATTGTTTCACTATTCTGTGATTTATTGTGAACATAAAGAAACAATTTCTATAATGACATTAGTTATCCACGGTTCTCATCCAAAATTTATTTTTACCTTTAACCGCACTTGCAAAACTAACGCTAGCAGGAGGCGTTGATGTTGAAGTTAATAGCCAGCGGAATGTTTTGACTTTAAAATATCCAAACATTAAATTCACATCAGCAAAAGATCTCGTTACCGAAGTACTGACAACAAAATGATATTTTGTTCCTGAACTGAGTTCAATTGATGAATTTAGGTTTACTTGCAAAAACCCTGTGGCTGAAGTTGTAGATGAGCCATTTGTTAATAAATTGAAAGAGCTATCATAAATCCCGACTTCTATTAAACTGTTTGTTGAGTCTTCTGTATATAATTCTATAGCATCTGCAGTTACATTTACTGTAGGCATGGTCATGACCCCGTATAGTTGGCCCCCAGTCATGCTGGAAAGAGAGGTAACATTTTCTAAATTTTCTAGTTGGTGAAAAGGTTTATCTGTTAATTGAGTCACCTTACTTCTTTCTGATGATGTAATAACATTACCTGATCCCGAATGATAAATATCGATAAGATCTGTAACACTATTGCCTGTCGATAGATAATTTGCAGACGATGTCAATAATTGACTCAATGATGCTCTTTCGTTAGAGGTCATTATATTCCCAGAACCCGTATCAGTGATATTTGATAACTTTAGCCTTTCACTTTCAGTAATGATATTTCCTGATCCAGAATCTGTTAGGTTTGTGAGTTTAACCCGCTCTAATATTGTTATGATATTTCCAGAACCCGTATCTGTTACATTAGACAATTTCAATCTTTCACTTTCTGTAATAATATTTCCCGAACCAGCACTAGAAACATCACTTAAATCAGTCACACTATTACCACTACTCAAAAAGTTTGTTGATGCCGCATTTAGGTTATTTACAGTATTCGACCATACTACATTACCACCGCTGTCCACTTCTAAAACTTGCCCTGTACCACCAGGTTCAAATGGAAAACTAGCATGCGTTGTGAGAGCGAATAGCCCTAGGAATCCTATAATATTAATTGTAACTTTCATTTTCTAAATCCTCCTCTCAACCAAAAATGTTTTTTACTGGGTTTTAATGTTTTTTTTATTACTCTTTTTAATTTTGAATTCTTTTCAAATTCTGTTTTCCATCTGAATGTCATGTTTGTTCTATAACCAGTAAGGTTACTGATACCAGAGAACTTATGGCTGACATTTGTTGAAAATGCAAAATAATAATAACTTCCACAAGTTAAGTCTACAGTTGCATCTGTATATATATGGGTAAAACCAATTTTGTTGACTTGTATATTTCCTGAAGAAATAATCATATAATTTTGATCCAATATTTGTGCCGTTAATAAACAGTTCCCAGTGACCTCACTATGTATTTCAAAAAAATTTAATTTCATATTCATATTTGGAGAAACAAAATACCCATAAAGAATATCTGGTAGCGACTCCTCCGCATTATCAATTTGACTCAAATTACCTGTATCAAGCATTGTTGGTGATTTAAATTTAACATTTTCTTTTTCATCATTTCCTAAGCTTCTTTGATACATGTCATTTAACATTTCTCTTTCTTTATCTGATATTATTTTCATACTACCCGAATCTTGAATATCTGAAAAGTCGGTCACTTGATAGTTATTCAAATCAATTTCTAGATTTTTCCAAACCAATCCACCATCACTATCGATTGCCAAGTATTCATTTTCATTTAGCCCTGTGGAGTCTGGAATTCTGTTGCTTGTGTTTGGGTACGAATTAATCGGTAAATTCAAGAAGTATGTTGAATTATTTTTCCAAAAAATATTTGATAACTGAACTGGAGAAATCAAGTGGCTTCCTACGAACAATTTGTTATTTGCCCGTAAACTTTCAATAATCTTTTCTCCAAAGTTATCATTATCAGGGAGGTTCTTTAGGTTCCTCTCTATAAAATCACTTAATTGTTCCGTTGATAAAGAATTTGGTATAGATCGGTATATATAATTAAAATCTTTTTTCTCTAAAGTATTTAATTCATCTGAATTATCTATGATACCTAGAAAAACATTAAGCAGATTAATTCTATTTTTATTCACCTCATACAATTCATTAAATTTTTGTTTACCCGAATTGAAATTATCAAAATTTAATTCACTAAAATCAGTTATATCACTTTCTAAGACATGGTCCAAATAAAACCTAATTTTTTGCTCAGCGTTACTCGAGTTTATACCATGCAGGTTTTCAGATTTTAAAGTAAAATAAGTTGTTATAGCGTTGAGCTCACCCAATAATACTAGTAAATCATGATCAACTTTTTTCTTTTTAATTGCTGCTTGTAATTGGCTCGGTAATATAATCGTTTTATATGATTCAATCCCATTTTTAAAAACTGTGATGCGATATGCTTGTTTAATATTCAATGCTACTTCCAGTTTATGACTTGATGTTTTTTCATTAAAATGTAGTTTAAATTTATTCTTATGTTTTAAGTTATTATCTACAGAAGCATGATACAAATTACCGTCAAAATCTTTTATTTCAATCTTTTCATTTTCAATACCAAAATCATACCCTGTGCTTAGGAACCCATCCTTTTCTTCATCTTTATTACTATCGACACATGCTAAACAAATCATGATTACAATTGATAACGTAAAAAACGAATAATACTTTTTAAGATAAACTTTCCCATACATGAATCATTTCATAATTATGTGTGCATCCTATAGTCTAGAAATTTTAATGCCGACTTTACAAACCAATCTTTTCAAAATTTTTGATCTCATCGCGTAGATAATTCACACTTTGAAGGAAATGATTACACACCAATAGGATTTATTCTTAATGAATTGCGATTTAGATTCTAATATACCTATATATTTAATCGAATCGCTTATTGGGCAGAAGACACAACAACCCATCGATTTATATCCGTTGTATAAACCAATGATATTGAGCCATTTGCTTTCAATGTGATTTCTGAGCCATCTGGAGTATTTATTCTATTCGTCGCACTCGAAGAGGGTTGTTCATGCTGTATCTTCATATCAGACCCTGTACCATTGTTAAGGTACACCATACGTCCATTTTCTCCCCCTTGAAGCCCTCTAACTGTTGCTGAATTTGTTATTCTAACAAAAATAGAATCTCCAATGTCAGCATTATTAATGGTTCCATTGTTTGTTATTAACATAGTGCTTAGAATCATTTTCCCTGTAACAGTCAAATTTCCTCCAACGTTGACATCACTGTCCGTTTGGAGTATTCCATTACTCGAAACCGTCAGTGCTTCTAATTTTTGCCGCTCTTGCTGAGTAATAATATTACCTGACCCTGCACTTGCTACATCAGTCAAATCAGTAACGCTATTTCCACTTGAAAACCCTGCACTTACAGTGTCATTTTCCCAGCTTATGTTTCCACCAAGTCCAACTTTTAATATTTGTCCTTCTGCCCCTGCTTCAAGTGGAAACTCTACAAGCCCATCATCTACAGCAGCTAAATAACTAGCTTGGACTAAAAGTAAAAAACAAACAAGTGTTAAATGATTTACCATTTTTTAATATTTTCTGATTTTTGGTTTCAATTAATAAATTTTCATGCCAAAATAATTGGATATATTGCTTTAAAGAAAAATAAATTTCAAAGGTATTCTTATTAAAAATTTCTTGAGGGCATGATTTCCAGAAATTGATATAACCCCTCTGATATCAGAAAATCATATTGTTATATTTTTTTCTAATTTATTCTCCATAAGTTTCTAAAGAATAAAATATGGATCTAATGCCTCAATCAGATCAATATTTTTAAATGGTTTAGCAATAACACTAATGATACCAATATCCTTATATAATCTTAAATCTTCTTTAGATACATTAGCAGTCATTGCTATAATAGGCTTATTATAATTATTTTTAATAAGCTCTTTTGTAGCATCGACGCCATTCATAACAGGCATCTGTATATCCATTAGAATCAATTCATGGTCTTCTTTATTAGCCAATTCAAGTGCTTCTTTGCCATTATTTGCTTTTAATACATTTACACCAAGTTTAGAAAGAGACCTCACTGCAACTTTCATATTAATCATATTATCTTCTGCTACAATTACTGTTTTCCCATAATTACGCTCAGGAATATCTACATTCCTTTTATCCACATATTTAGTATCTGCAATAGGTAATGGAATTGTAAATGCAAAACATGAACCCTTGTTCACTTCTGAATTTACAGTCATATATCCTCCCATAATTTTCACCAATGCTTTACTGATTGATGTACCTAAACCAGTCCCTCCATATTTTCTTGTGTTCGTTAAATCGGCTTGAACAAAACTATTAAATATCTTTTGTAACTGTTCCTCGCTCAATCCTATTCCTGTATCTATAATTTCAGTCTTCACACTAACTTTATTTTTACTAATTGAATCACAACTTACCTTGATACAGACTTCACCAGATGAAGTGAACTTAATTGCATTGGACATTAAATTTAAAAGAATTTGTCTAATCCTAACCTGATCCCCTAACAAATTAGCAGGAAGATCATCAGACAACTCTATTTTTAAAGCCAACCCTTTATTATTTGCCTCTTCTACATATGTACCAATCACATCCTCGATTATTTTTTTATATTCAAAAGAAAGAATTTCAAGTTTTATTTTATTAGCTTCAATATCAGAATAATCTAATATATCATTGATAATATTTAAAAGCGATCTAGTTGAATGCATAATCATCCCAGACAATTCTTTTTGTTCTTTATCTAATGGCATATCATTTAATAACTGAGATGCTCCCAAAATACCATTCATCGGAGTTCTCAATTCATGACTCATGTTATTTAAAAAATATTCTTTGAGGTCTCTAGCAGTCTCAGATTCTAACAGTGATTTCTTTAATATTCCCTCAGTTTCAATTCTATGTGTGATATCATATATTGTAACCACAACCTCTTCTTCGCTTTCTAATACAGGAGCTAAACCTATTTCTACAGGAAATAAATCACCATTTTTTTTCAGAGCTTCCAAATCCATCCTCACACCCATTTGCCTTTTTATTGGATTTTTATAATATTCATTCATTTGTTTTTTATGTTCTGATCTCAAGCCTTCTTCTATCAACAAGTTTACATTCATACCTATAGCCTCGTTTTCCTCATATTGAAAATATTCACCAAATGCAGAATTTGCTTTGATAATATCTCCATTTTTATTTACAATAACCAAAGCAGGCGAAATTGCATTGATTATCGTTTGAATTTCATTTTTATTCTTTCTTATTTCAACTTCACTTTCTGTAATTTCATTTAAAGCTTCTACTAATTTGACTTTTGATTCTACTATTGTTTTATTTTGCTTTCTAGTAAATAAAAGGAAATAACATAACACAACTAGAATTAAAATTCCTATATAAGCAATAGTATAAAAAGCTTGTAACAACCACGAATGATGATTTTTTACCCAATTAGAATTCGCATAAATTTTTAAAGTCAATTGTAAATGATCAAAATCAATTTTTTGAGAAAAACAAAAAGTATCATCTATTAGCAATTCATTAATATTCGACTGTTCAATTAATTGAGAGTTATCGTAAACTTCTACTCTAGCCAAGTGCGAAAGCTTTTTGTTTTTAGTTAAATAAGACAATAGCTTTTCATATGTATAGACACCACCTATATAACCATTGAACCCCCCATTCTTTAGGCGCAAAGGAAAATAAACAATAAACCCCTTCCCCCCTTGCACCAAATCTATGGAATGAGTGATTTTGAATTTATTATTATCTTTTACCCACTTCAATGTCTTTGAACGTGTTTTTTCAAAGTTAAGGTCAAGACCTACTGCTTTTTCATTCCCTTTTAAAGGTATAATCCATTTCACAATATTCTTTTCATTAACCCAACTTATTGCTTGATACTCCGGATTATCCAAAACATAAGATTTAGTATCATTTTTCCATAATTCATAACTCGTTCCATTGTTATAATTCCATCTATCAGCCTGACGCCTTAAGGCATTTATACTTTTTTTCAAAACAGTTTCTAGTTGATTTGCTAATTCTTCACTTTCAATTTCTAAAACTTGTGTTAATTTTTGGTTTTCGTAATATTCAATTTGCTTACCTAATACTTGGATAAAGAACATTCCAGAAAGAAATAATGAAATTGAAATTAATTTAATTTTCATATTCTCAAACATAACTCAAATCAAACACCTTTTCTACCTTTAGAAAATAAATTTTTGAAGATTATAAAGTTGGTTTAATTAATCAATATTGTTATTTTTATTGTACCAAATTATTTTAATCTTTACTAATAGCCATTTCATTTAGTTAATAGAAATATTTTCATAAACATTATTACTATTTGGTTAGGGTGATTTTTCTCTTTAGTAAGTTTAGTACTAGAGCGTAACTGCAAATGTACATTAAATACTGCTTGCACGTCGTAATAACTTACATTATTTTACTCGACTGTTTTTTTCAATAAGGTATGGACCCATGAACACAAGACCTTTCATTTTTTCTTCAAAATATTTTTTTCACTACAATAACCCAGTCAACTATTTTTAAGGCCCTCTGCTTCCAGACATACCGTCTAGACACAGAGTAAAACCAGAATCCTACTGGGACAAAGGTGCCCGCATATTTCTGGTTTTTATTGTAACCTTCATCATTAAAGAATCCGTATTCACTTTGGCCTTTCTAACAACCGAGGACTTTGATTAGCTTTCTGTAATTCCCTTGCATGGATTTTTTATTTAACCTCGTTTTTCATTTTTACCTTCGCTAAAAACGGTTTCATTAAAATAGAACAAAGTAGAAACACAGCAATCAACATTTGAACAAAGCGAAGGATTAAGTATTTTTGATTCATGACTATGATTGCGAAATATAGTTAGACAAATGGCCCATTACAACTCACTGACATTATCCTATAAAGGGAGGTTATCAAATTAAAAATAATCTGTCTAAATCAAAATTAAATAACGACCCCTGTTGAAAAAAACGCCCAACCCATGAAAAATAAATAAGTTAGTTGAGTGATACTTTCAAAATTGGAATGGTTTTTAAAATAATCACAAGCATGGAGTAAGGAATACATTGATGGATAAAAAAGCAAATGTTCTACTGATTTTTGCCGATCAGCAGCATTGGAAAGCGATGGGTTTTATGGACGCTTCATTCAACACACCAAATCTCGATCAATTGAGCGAAGAAAGTGTTGTTTTTGATCATTCTTTTTGCACAACAGCCCAATGCTCCCCAAGTCGATCATCGCTGCTAACGGGATTTTACCCAAGTTCCACACGTGTTATGGGTAATACCCAGTCCACCGGTGGCGTGCGACTTGTTCAGCCAACGGTTGCGTTGGAATTGCAAGCTGCCGGATACCACACCGGATATTTTGGCAAGTGGCATTTAGGAGATGACCCCGTAGGTTGTGCCGGGTGGGACAAAAAAGACTTCAGCATCGACGATCCTAAGACCACTGAAAATGCAATCCAATTCTTAAAGAGTACAAAAGACCAAGATAAACCTTTCTCACTCTTTGTATCCATCAATAATCCACACGATATTTACAAGTTTAATCGTCACGAAAGTGGAGAAAAAAATGACCCATTGCCCTCCACCTGGAGCAAAGAATCGTTTAAAAACAAACCCCCTATTCAGGAACAATTCATGACAGAATGTCGAGGTACAGCTATCCACGGCAAACCAGAGGAGGAATGGAAACG
>Ga0222717_10004434_pt1 | contig 10347 bp, 9 predicted proteins | sample C33_18DmetaG_FD_165053 | JGI IMG/M metagenome (GOLD analysis project Ga0222717, IMG submission 165053) | Estuarine water microbial communities from San Francisco Bay, California, United States - C33_18D | ecosystem: Environmental > Aquatic > Marine > Unclassified | place: USA: California...
TACCCCAAAATTTATAACACTATGTCTTACATTATTAAAAAAGTATTAACGGTTATTGTAGAATTGATCAACCTAATTATACTTAATTTTTCTTAAAACTCTTTGCGTGTCTTTGTAGGTTTGGTAGAGTTTGATACTCCTGCTTTTAAACATAATTCGTATGCGTTCTAATGCTTCTTTTGCGTTTGGAATTTCAAATAGTAGACAAATCATGTAAAGGGAACACAGCTGATATTGTTCGTGTTCTTCCCTTCCATTCAGTTGTTTCCCATTTTTGATTTTGTCAACCAAAACCAAGCTAGAATTCATCAAGTGGTGGAGTGTCTTTTTATTCCAGTTTGGAAGTTTAAATAACAACTCTGAATGAATAAAGTAGTTTCCGTTTTCTTCAAAGCAAATACGGACTTCTTCTAAGGGATAAAATTTAAATGCACCATTGATTCCAAGCTCAATATATTCGGTAATGATGAACTCATTTTCAGAAAATGAAATTTCAACCTCATCAAGATTAGAATAAAATAATTTGACTTGTTCGTTGATTAATTCAATATCAACTCGAGAATAAAAAGTAGTGTCTTTAACTTGTTTTTCAAGACCATACCAGCATACCACAAAGAGTTCTTTGAATACTTTGTATTGGGCCATCAATCCTCCTTGATGTCTGTTTATAAAATCCATTACGCCATCTAAAGTTAGTTTGATGTTGTTTTGCGCATGATTTTCTAAAGCACTGACTACTGTATTGTTGTCTTCTAAAGCACTAATTGTTTTGGTGTAGGGTACTGACATACTCCCTTCTCTCAAAAACTGCATTCCTTTTTTATACTTCCAAATGTTTTTCTGTAGAGTTGCCGGTTTATTATTAGATCGAATGGTAACCAAACCCACTACTTTCCCTTCATTCAAGTGAGGAAAGGGGATGTTTTCATAGAGTACTGTGGGTGCAGGATCGAGATATGCATTGATGAGGTTTTGAATTTTACTGTCATCAAAAAAATCAACTCCAACGATGTCATTATTTTCATCTTCTACCCCAATAACGATGTACGAATTATTATTCGGATTGGAGTTCGAAAGCGCACATACGTGCTTTAGAAATTTTGCCTTCCCTTCTTTCCCTCTCAAATTTACTTTCAACTTTTTGTCAAAAAAACTATTCTCATCATTGTGAGCAAGTAGTGCTTTAACTAAAAGTCGTTTGTTGATCATACGCCTTTATTGAGAACAGTCGCGCTGGCTTGAGCTGTTGGTAAAATAGTGATGTCTGCAAGAGAAACATGCTCGGGCGCGTGGATCATAAACAAAATGGTGTTTGCAATATCTTCTGCTTGTAGAGCATCTAGTTTGCTGTAAACAGAAGCAGCTCGGTCTTCATCACCTTTAAATCGTATTTCAGAAAATTCCGTTTCAACCAAACCAGGATTTATTGCTCCTACACGAATTCCGTAGGGATTCAAATCAATTCGAAGTCCTTTTGTAAATGCATCAATTGCAAACTTACTCGCACAATACACATTCCCTTTTGGATAGACCTCAAATCCAGCTATGGATCCAATATTGATTATGTGGCCTTTTTTTCGCTCGGTCATTTGAGGTAAAATGGCTTTGGTTACATACATAACGCCTTTTACATTGCCGTCAATCATCGCATCCCAATCGTCTAGGTCTGCACCAACAACATCGTCCAAGCCATGAGCATTTCCAGCATTATTAATTAAAACATCGATGGGAGTAAAGGCATCTGGAAGACTATCAATAGCTTCAAAAACAGCAGCTCGATTTCGCACATCAAAGTTTAAGGTATGAACCTCGGTAGGAAGTTCTTCTTTTAAAGCATCGAGTCGTTCTTGTCTTCTTCCGCATAAAATTAGACGAGCACCTTGAGAGGCCAAGAATTCGGCAGTAGCTTTACCGATACCGCTTGTTGCTCCAGTAATGAGAATGGTTTTGTTCATCTTTAAGGCATTCTATGACCCAAACTTGTTTCTAAAAGTAAAAACCAGTCTTGAATCGTTAATTTAATCACTAAGGCATCCATAGCATCTTTTAGTCTTGCTTCTTGCGTTGTTCCAACAACAGGATGAATCTGAGCCGGATGCTGATGCAGCCAAGCCAATAGTATTTGGTCTTCCGTTGCACTGTACGTTGCACACATTTTTTGAACAACAGGTCTCAGACGCTGCGATTGCTCATTATCTTCTTTGAAATAACTTCCCAAAGGACTCCAAGCCATTGCACCAATTTGATGCTGCATCAAGTGGTTTGTTGTTCCATCGAGTATGGCTTTCGATTGTGTTAAAGAGCATTCCAATTGATTCCATTCAATTAAATTCTCAGTACTCAAAAGACTCATTTGTGCAGGTGTAAAATTGGATACCCCGAAACTTTTTACTTTCCCTTGGCTTTTGAGCTGAACAAAGGCTTTTGCGATCTCTTGAGGGTCCATAAGAGGACTGGGACGGTGAAGTAAGAGAACGTCAAGGTATTCGGTATCAAGGTTCTGAAGCGATTGCTCTACAGACCATATGATGTGCTCCGCTGAGTAGTCATAATGCTTTACTTTTAACGGACGTGCTTCACTTGGGTATTGGATACCACATTTACTTATGAATTGAACCTGTGAACGATCAACGTTACTATCTTTAAATGCAGCGCCAAATGCGGCTTCGGTTGTATATCCTCCGTAGATGTCGGCATGATCAAATGTGCTGATTCCAAGTGACAAAGCGCCCTCGATTAAAGAGCTCATTTCGGAGGGAGTAAAGTTTTTACCCCATGTTCCCCAGGTCATGGTTCCTGCAATTATTTTAGAAAATTGACTCATTGGTTTTTGTAATTAAAAAATTCCTTATAAATTTAGGATTAATAGGTAGTCCAAGGGAGTATTTTTTCTTACTATTTTTAACCAATTATTAACAAGAGATACGTTATAATTTCTCCATTTTTGTATTCCTAAAAAACATTTATAAAAGCTTATGGATAATAATACCAATGTAGACATTAGTGCTATTAATGAAAAAATTGAAAAAGAGAGTGCTTTCATCGACTTACTTACCCTAGAGATAAACAAAGTAATCGTTGGTCAAAAGCATATGGTTGAGCGATTGCTGATCGGTCTTTTGGGTCGTGGGCATATCTTATTGGAAGGGGTGCCAGGTTTAGCAAAAACGTTAGCCATTAACACCTTGAGTAAGGCTGTGAAAGCAGACTTTAGTCGTATTCAGTTTACGCCAGATTTACTACCAGCAGATGTTGTTGGGACCATGATTTATAATATTAAAGAGAATGATTTCTCGATTAAAAAAGGGCCTATATTCGCCAACTTTGTTTTGGCAGATGAGATTAATCGTGCTCCAGCAAAGGTTCAATCGGCTTTATTGGAGGCGATGCAAGAAAAACAGGTGACCATTGGCGATACGACCTTCCCATTGAAACAACCTTTTCTAGTAATGGCAACGCAAAATCCAGTAGAACAAGAAGGAACCTACCCACTTCCAGAAGCGCAAGTAGATCGATTCATGTTGAAAACGGTGATTGACTATCCGAGCCTTGAAGACGAACAACTGATTGTTCGATCCAATTTGAGTGCAAGCCAAGCTAAGGTAAAGCCGGTTGTTACAACCAAACAGATTATTACGGCTCAAGAAACAGTACGTTCTGTGTATATGGACGAAAAAATTGAGAAGTATATTTTAGACCTTATTTTTGCTACTCGATATCCAGAACGCTATGGTCTTAGTAAAATAAAACCACTGATTAGTTTTGGAGCATCTCCGCGGGGAAGTATCAATTTAGCTACTGCTGCTAAATGCCATGCGTTTCTTAAGCACAGAGGATATGTAATACCTGAAGATGTCAGAGCAATTGTATTTGATGTATTGCGACACAGAATTGGTCTTACCTACGAAGCCGAAGCTGAAAATGTAACTACCGAAGATATAATCAGTCAGATCATTAATGAGGTTGAAGTACCGTAAATGGTCCTAAAAACATTTTAAGAAGGAACATTTAGAGTAATGGACACGAAAGAGCTTTTAAAAAAAGTAAGGAAGATTGAAATCAAAACACGTCGCTTAAGCGATCACGTTTTTGGTGGCGAATATCACAGTACATTCAAAGGAAGAGGGATGACCTTTAGCGAGGTGCGTCAATATCAATTTGGAGATGATGTCCGAGCCATTGATTGGAATGTTACTGCACGCTATAACGAACCTTTCGTAAAAGTTTTTGAAGAAGAACGAGAACTGACTTTGATGTTGGTTGTCGATGTTAGTGGCTCGGAGTTTTTTGGATCAGGACAACAATTTAAAAGAGAAGTATTGACTGAAATAGCTGCGACACTTTCTTTTTCTGCACTTCAAAATAACGATAAAGTTGGCTTACTTCTGTTTTCAGACCAAGTAGAATTATTTATTCCACCCAAAAAAGGGAGAACCCATGTTTTGCGGATCATTCGAGAACTTTTAGAATATCAACCGAAGAGCAAGCAAACGGATATCCGTGTTGCCTTGGAGTTTTTATCGGGAATACTAAAAAAGAAAGCGATTGTCTTTTTGCTTTCTGATTTTATGGATGATTCCTACGAAAAAACCTTACGGATTGCAGCAAAAAAACATGACCTCACGGGGATTAGAGTGTACGATAAGAGAGAAGTAGAAATGCCTAACATTGGACTTGTTCCGATGCTTGACAGCGAGACTCAGAAAACACAATGGGTCAATACAGCTTCCAAGGCAGTTCGGAATCAATATCAAAAATCACATCAAAAACATGTAGATACTTTTGAAACCTTATTTAGAAAAAACGGAGCAGGAACATTACACTGTAGTTTGGAAGAGAGCTACGTTAAAAAACTATTAGGCTATTTTAAAGCTAGAATATAAGCATGCGACAAATTATTTTTTTATTGTGTTTTTCAGTTCTTTTTTCTTTTACAAAAGGAATTGCACAGAGCTATGAGGAATTGTTGGTAGCTATTGACTCTACCGAGTTCAGAATCGGAGAACAAATCAATATTCGCTATCAAATTAAAGGCGATAGTTTGTCCCAAATTCAATTTGCAGAGCAACCCAATTTTGCCCCTTTCGAACTTTTAGAAGACTTTCCTTTGGACACGCTCCGCTCTAAAGCACATTATTTATTTACCAAAAAATATGCTTTAATTCAGTTTGACTCTGGCACGTATTGGATTCCAAAACAGAAAATCTTGATCAATGAAGTTGGAGCGATATCCGATTCTATTTCGATACGAGTAAATACTGTTTTAGTCGATACCCTCAAGCAACCTTTGTTTGATATTAAACCTTTAGTTGCAGTTAAGCGGGGGTATAAAAAACTAACACAACAGATTTTAATTACTGTTTTTGGTCTGATTCTTTTGATTTTAGCTGTTTTTTTAGTGCTAAGAGTTCAGAAAAAACTGATTGAAAAACGAAAGGAACTCCCTCCATTTGATCGTGCATTACTCGAGCTCAAAGCACTTGAGGAAGAACGTCCACGATTACAAGAAGAATATAAGAGTTATTATTCTAAGTTAACCGATGTTGTGCGTCGTTACTTGGAAGAAGAAGCAAACATAACGGCATTAGAAAGCACTTCGAAAGAATTGTTAAAGAAATTAGAGTTACTCAAAGATTCGGGAAAACTTGATTTAGACGGAGAAACTTTACGTTCCTTAAAACGTGTTCTTGAACATGCTGATTTAGTCAAATTTGCTCGTTCTGCCCCTGAATTTGAAGTTGCAACCAACGATCGTAATTTGGTGGAAGATGTTGTTATAAAAACACAAGAAGCTCTTCCCGAACCTACGCAAGAAGAAATTGAAGCTACTGCAGCTTATCAAAAGGTTTTGAAAAAGCAAAAGCGCCAAAAGCAATTCAAGATTGCTGGATTTGGAACGCTAGGATTGATTCTCTTTGCAGGACTTATTACTGTATATATCTATGGTTTTGGCAACGTAAAAGACACCCTCATTCAATACCCGACTAAGGTTATGATGAATAATAAATGGGTACAGAGTCAGTATGGAACCCCTGCTTTATTACTTGCTACGCCTGAGGTTTTGGTGCGAGCAGCAGAAACTCCTAAAGGAACAATCCTTTTTTCAGCGGGTGATCCTCTAAACTCGGTTTACGTACAAATGAGTTTTATACAACAAACTCCACCCGAAAAAGGAAAAGAAAAATCAGAAGAGCAGCAGCAGCAAGAAGCTCAGGAAATAATCAATAAAATAATTGCAGGCTTAGAAGAAGACGGTGCTGCCAATATGTTGATTAATCCAGACCCTTTTAAAACAAAGGATGGCTCAGAAGTGATTCAGCTTTCTGGAACACTCGACCTTTTAAATCCTGACGGAAAAGAACGTACACGTTGTCGTTTGCGATCCATTATTTTGCCATTCGAACAAGTACAAGTTGAATTGCGTATGTTGTATGCCAAAGACGATCGATACGGAGATAAAATCGAAGCTCGAATTATAGAATCACTAGAAGTATTAAAAGAATTATAAACGTGTTAGAAGGAATAGAATTAGCAAATCCAGAATATCTGTGGGGATTAATAGCACTCCCCTTGGTCATCGTATGGTATGTTTACAAACGTAAGCTACAGCAAGCACGCCTCACCATTTCATCGACTAAAGGTTTTGAGGGAGTACGTTCCAATTTGGCTCATTTTCAACCCATCTTGTTTGTGTTCAGAATTAGTGCCCTGGCACTTGTTGTTCTCGCTCTTGCTCGCCCACAAACCGTAGATGTTTCTTCGCGAACCAAAACCAATAAAGGGATTGATATTGTCATGGCCATTGATGTCTCTTCGAGTATGTTGGCTCAGGATCTAAAACCCAGTAGATTGAACGCACTCAAAGAAGTAGCAGCAGATTTTATCGATGACCGTCAAAACGATAGGATTGGTTTAGTCGTTTATGCCGGTGAAAGTTATACCAAAACGCCAATAACAAGTGATAAGCGCATCGTAAAAAACGCCTTACGCAGTATTCGATACGATGGAGTAATCAACGATGGAACCGCAATTGGAATGGGTTTGGCTACGGCTGTAAACCGATTGAAAGATAGTAGAGCTAAAAGTAAAGTCATTATTTTGCTTACCGATGGAGTTAATAATTCAGGTTTTATTGAACCAAAAATAGCAGCTGAGTTGGCTGTAGAATTTCAAATTAAAACCTACACCATTGGCCTTGGGAGTAATGGAACCGCCAAAGCTCCTATTGGAGTTTTACCAAATGGAAAATTCCAATACGGGCTAACCAAGGTTGAGATCGATGAAGCGCTTTTGCAGTCGATTGCAGACGATACCGGTGGTTTGTATTTTAGAGCAACAGACACTAAAAAATTAAAAGATATTTACGATGAAATTAATAAGTTAGAAAAGACAGAAGTTGAAGAGTTTAAGTATTATAATTACGAAGAAAAATATAGGGTACTCATTCTAATAGCCCTTGGTTTACTCTTTATGGAATGGATTTTGAAGAACACAATTTTTAGAAGTTTTATATAACAATGTATCAATTAGACGCGCCGATTTATTTTTATGTTTTTGCAATACTACCCGTATTGTGGCTTGGCTATATTTGGATTTCTACTTGGAAAAGAAAAGCACAAGAACAATTTGCTACATCCCGATTAATGGAAGTTTTAAGTCCAGAACGTTCGCGATTAAAACCTTTACTCAAACTCATTTTGATAAGTTTGGGGGTTAGTTGTTTGATACTCGCATTAGTGAATCCCAAAATAGGAACTCAGTTAGAGACAGTAAAAAGAGAAGGTGTAGACATTGTTTTTGCTATCGATGTCTCCAAGAGTATGTTGGCAGAGGATATTGCCCCCAACCGTATTGAAAAAGCAAAACGACTTGTCTCTGCACTCTTGAATCAATTGGCGAGCGATCGTGTTGGGATTATAGCCTATGCAGCGCAAGCTGTACCGCAATTGCCCATTACAACAGATTATGGAGCTGCAAAAATGTTTTTACAAGCACTCAATACCGATATGCTTTCTTCGCAAGGAACGGCTATTGACGCTGCGATTGATTTAGCGGCAACTTATTTTGATGATGAAGATCAAACCAATCGGGTTATTTTTATTTTGTCAGATGGAGAAGATCATTCAGAAAAGGCAATGGCTGCAGCTGAAAAAGCAAAAGAGTTGGGAATTAAAATATTTACCTTTGGTGTAGGAACCGAAAAAGGAGCACCGATCCCTATAAAGCGCAACGGAATAGTAGAGTCGTATAAAAAAGACGAAAACGGCGAGGTTGTAATGACCAAACGGAATCCTGAAGTGCTTACCTCCATAGCCGATGTAACTGACGGAAATTACACAGAAGGAAATGATACACAAGCAGTTTTAGAATTTGTTTCGGAGACTCTGAAGCAAATGGAGAAAAAAGAATTTGAAGCAAAAAAGTTTGTGAGTTATAAAGACCGATTTCAACCTTTTTTGATTGCAGGATTTCTGTTACTTTTGATAGAAATATTATTGTTCGAAACCCAAACGAAATGGGTGTTGCGAATGAACTTATTTAACGAGAACAAAAAAGATTAATGCTATGAATTTTAAAAACCTTCCCTTCTTGTTTTTAGTGTTCATTTCGGCTTTGGCTTGGAGTCAAAACGAAGCGGCTAATAACCTAATTGTGGATGGAAATGAAGCCCATGAAGAGGCCGAGTATATTGATGCTGAAGCTCAATACCGCAAAGCGGTTTCCTTGGCTCCTGATACATCCGAAGCTCTTCACAATTTGGGAAATACAAATTACCGAATAGAAGACTATTCTGCAGCTTCTCAGCGTTTCTTTCAGGCTCAAAAAAACACAACATCTAAAGTTGATAAACATGCAGTTTTTCATAATTTAGGAAATGTGTATATGCAGCAAAAAGATTATGCTCAGGCTGTCGAAGCTTTCAAAAATGGATTGAGAAATAATCCCACAGATGAAGAAACTCGATACAATTATGCGCTTGCCAAGGAGCTCTTAGAAAAAGAACAACAACAAGATCAGCAAGACGAACAAGATCAAGACAAAAAAGATCAGGATAAAGAAGATCAAGACAAAGAGGGCGACCAGGAGAAGAAAGACGAAAAGGGAGATCAAGAAGACAAAGAAAAAAAAGAAGGAGAAGACGGTGAATCTGAAGATGATTCTAAGGAAAAACCAGAAGAAGATAAACCTAAGAACCCAGAGAAAGAAGGCGAAGGCGATAAAAAGAAGCAGCCCCCACCACAACCCAAGCCGGGACAGATATCCCCCGAACAAGTAAAGAGCCTATTAGAGGCAATGAATAATCAAGAAAAAGGAGTGCAGGAAAAAGTAAATGCTCAAAAAGTAAAAGGCGTTCCTGTTAAAACTAAAAAAGACTGGTAATTTTTTATGTTAAAAAAAATACTTTTAGCAATCTTCCTACTAACGGTAGGGCTCCAAGTAGGAGCTCAGGTCACTTTTCAAGCAAAGGTGAGCAAGAATCGTATGGGTATTAATGAACGATTGAAGGTTAGCTTTGAAATGAATAAGAATGGTGATAATTTTACGCCACCCCAATTCGAAGGCTTTCGTGTAGTTGGAGGCCCCAACCAATCGACAAGTAATAGTTGGATCAATGGAAAGCGATCTTTTTCAAGATCATTTACCTACTTTCTTAATCCTACTAGAAAAGGGAAACTCAGCATTGGACAAGCAACCGTTAAAATTGACGGAGCGATTTATAAAACATCTCCCGTCTCGGTTGAAGTTACCGAGGCTGTAAAAACTCCAAATCAAACTGGTAATGCAGATTATATTGCAGATCAAAATGTGCATTTGGTTGCTGAAGTCTCAAATGGAAAACCCTATTTAAATGAGGCCTTTACCGTAGTTTACAAATTATATTACACTTCCGAAATTGGGATATCCAACGTCAATGAAGTTGAAAGTCCAGGTTATGCTGATTTTTGGAGTCATTTGATTCCTATCAAGAAATTGGAGATGAAACAAGGGACATACAAAGGAGCAACGTATAACTATGTTACTTGGAGAAAAGCGGTCCTTTATCCACAAAAAACAGGGGAGTTAATTTTGGAACCTTTGACCCTTAATGTTACGGTCCAAGTGCCTTCTAACCGACGAGACATCTGGGGGAATCTAATCAATAGACAAGTTCCAAAAGTAATCACAGCTGGAAAGCGTACCATAAAAGTAAAGCCACTTCCACTAGAGGGGAAACCTGTCGGTTTTACAGGGGCGGTAGGAAATTTTGATTTGAATTTTAGTTTAAATAAGGATGTATTGAAAGCGTCTGAATCTTTTCAAGGAACGATAAAAGTTTCTGGGAGAGGAAATTTAAAACTATTCAAT
>Ga0222717_10004437_pt1 | contig 10342 bp, 8 predicted proteins | sample C33_18DmetaG_FD_165053 | JGI IMG/M metagenome (GOLD analysis project Ga0222717, IMG submission 165053) | Estuarine water microbial communities from San Francisco Bay, California, United States - C33_18D | ecosystem: Environmental > Aquatic > Marine > Unclassified | place: USA: California...
CAATTGCAGGATCTAATTTTATTTTTAGTCATATAAATGAAAATTATAGTGAATACCTTAGTAAGGGAAAAAAATTAAGAGTCATCTATAGAGGTATTAACGTTGATTATTATAATCAAAAAAATATTTCAATTCTTAAACAAGAAAAACTTAAACAAGAATGGAAATTATCATCTGATAAATTTACAATTTTAATGCCTGGAAGACTCACAAATTGGAAAGGTCAGGAAAAATTTATAGAATCCCTGAACATTTTAGTTGAAGATTATGATTTCATAAACTTTCAGGCTATTATACTTGGATCAGATCAAGGTCGAACAGTTTATAAAAAAAAACTTATAAATTTAGTTGAAAGATATAATTTAAATAAAAGAATAAAATTTATCAGCCATTGCAAAGAGATGCCCTTGGCATATTCTCTTGCAGACGCGATTGTTTCATCTTCTATTGAACCAGAAGCTTTTGGAAGAGTTGCTGTCGAAGCACAGGCAATGGCTAAACCAATAATTGCAAGCAATATAGGAGGTTCAAAGGAAACAATAATTAATAAAAAAACTGGATTTTTATATAAGTTTGATGATCCTAGAGAACTTGCGAAAAGTTTAAATACTGTTATTCAATTAACTCAAGAAGAATTAATTTCTATGGGAAATGAAGGTAGAAAAAATATAGCTAAAAAATTTGATGTTGAAATAATGTGTGATTCAAATCTAAATGAATATAAAAAATTGTTAAAAATCTAATGCCTCAAATTCAATTACTAGATGGAAAAAAAATAGAGTTTGAAAAAACTATCAATGGATTTGATTTAACAAAAAAGATTAGTAAGTCGTTAGAAAAAGTTGCTCTTATAATGGAAGTCAATGGAGAACTAAAAGATCTGAGTTATCAAATAACAACAGACTCTATTGTAAAAATTATAACTCCAAAAGATAAAGAAGGCTTAGAAGTCATAAGACATGATGCAGCACATATTTTAGCAATGGCAGTACAAGAGCTTTATCCTAAGACTCAAGTAACTATAGGGCCAGTAATTGAAAATGGGTTTTACTATGACTTTTCAAGGAAAGAGCCTTTTACAGAATATGATTTAAAAAAAATAGAAATAAAAATGGCTGAAATTGTTGATCGTGATGAAAAGACTCATCGAGAAATTTTGAAAAGGGATGATGCAATAAAACATTTTCTTAAAATTGGAGAAAAATATAAAGCAGAAATTATCGAGAGCATTCCTTCTGAAGAAGAAGTTTCTGTTTACTCCCATGGTAAGTGGAAAGATTTATGTAGAGGACCACATTTATCCTCAACAGGCAAAATTGGAAAAGCTTTTAAATTAACAAAAGTCTCAGGAGCGTATTGGAGGGGTGACTCTAATAATGAGATGCTTCAAAGAATTTATGGAACTTGCTGGAGTTCAAAAAAAGATTTAGATGATTATTTGCATCGACTTGAAGAAGCAGAGAAAAGGGATCATCGAAAACTTGGTAGAGAAATGGATTTATTTCATTTTAGAGAAGAAAGTCCAGGAGCCGTATTTTGGCATGAAAAAGGTTGGTTGCTTTTTCAAAGACTAGTAGAATATATGAGAGCAAAACAAAGATTAGCTGGTTACAAAGAAATAAATACACCTGAGCTATTAGACAAAACTTTATGGGAAAAATCTGGTCATTGGGATAAATTTGGTGAGCATATGTTTACATCAGAAACACCAGATGAGAAAACTTTTGCTGTTAAGCCCATGAACTGTCCTGGATGTGTTCAAGTTTTCAATCAAGGTTTAAAAAGCTATAGAGATTTGCCACTTAAACTATCTGAGTTTGGTAAAGTTCATAGATATGAGCCATCAGGTGCACTACATGGCTTATTGAGAGTAAGAGCTTTTACTCAGGATGATGCACATATTTTCTGCACAGAAGATCAAATTACAGAAGAGTCATTAACAGTTACGAATTTAATTTTAGAAATCTATAAAGCGCTTGGATTTGAAAATGTAATACTGAAGTATTCAGATAGACCAGAGAAAAGAGTAGGCGATGATAGTGTTTGGGATAAATCCGAAGCAGCACTTTTATCTGCAATTAAACAATCAAATCTTGAATACACAATTAATAAAGGTGAAGGAGCATTTTACGGTCCTAAAATTGAATTTGTTTTAAGAGATGCTATAGGACGAGATTGGCAGTGTGGAACCTTACAAGTTGATTTAAATTTACCAAAAAGGTTAGGAGCAACATACGTGGCAAAAGATGGAACTAAAAAAGTTCCAGTAATGCTACACAGAGCTTTGTTTGGTTCATTAGAAAGATTTATAGGAATTTTAATAGAAAATTATGAAGGTAAATTACCTTTTTGGCTATCACCAACACAAGCAGTAGTGTGTCCTATTGCAGAAGAAAATAATGAATATGTAAAAAAGTTATTTCAAGATCTTTTTAAAGAGGGTATAAAATGTGAAATGGATCTTAGAAATGAAAAAATAAATTATAAAGTTAGGGAACACTCTCTAGCAAAAGTCCCGTATATTATTGTTTGTGGAAAAAAAGAAGTTGCCGAAAATACTGTAACTGTTAGAAAGTTAGGTTCAGACAAACAAGAAATTATGCAAAGAGAAGAACTATTAAAGAATATGTTAGCATCTAATAAGTTACCTTTAAATTAAGTGTCAAACTTTAAACTAAACTACTTTCAAAGAAGAAGTAAACCTCAAGGTCCAAAAGCTAACGAGAGAATAAGAGCTATAGATGTTCAGGTTATTGGAAGTGATGGAGGAAATCTTGGAACTTTACCTTTAAAAAAAGCTATTGAGCTAGCTAAGCAAGAAAATCTAGATTTGATAGAGATCTCACCAAATGCAAATCCTCCAGTTTGTAAAATAATGGACATGGGTAAGTATAAATATGATTTGCAAAAAAAAGCAAATCAGGCAAAAAAAAAGCAGAAAACTGTTGCGCTTAAAGAAATTAAATTAAGACCAGGCACAGAAACTCATGATTATAATTTTAAGATTAAAAATGCTAAAAAATTTATTACCAAAGGAGATAAGGTAAAATTTACAGTAAAGTTTAAAGGCCGAGAAATGCAGCACACTGAATTAGGTAAAGATTTAATGAATAAAATTATCGACGAAACAAAAGATGTAGCAAAAGTTGAAAGTAAGCCTAAATTTGAGGGTCGTCAGATGGTGATGATTATTCAACCACTCTAAATAACCAATAATAGCACCTTGTAAAGATTTATTAATGCCTATATAAGTCCGAAATATTTTATGCCAAAACTAAAAACAAAAAGCTCTGCAAAAAAAAGATTTAGATTTACTGCTTCAGGTAAAATAAAAATGCCTCAAGCGGGTAAGAGACACGGCATGATTAAACGAACGAATTCACAAATTAGAAAACAAAGAGGCACTACAATTATGACAAAACAAGACTCTAAAATTGTCAAATCGTATATGCCATATAACTTAAGAGGATAATATGGCTAGAACAAAACGAGGTGTAGTTAGTAGAGCGAAACATAACAAAGTTTTAAAATCGGTTAAGGGCCAAAGAGGCAGAAGAAAAAATACCATCAGAATTGCTCGTCAAGCGATGGAAAAGGCGATGCAATATGCCTACCGTGATAGAAAAGCTAAAAAAAGAGAATTTAGATCATTATGGATTCAAAGAATAAATGCTGGAGTTAGAGCCGAAGGGTTAACCTACGCGAAATTTATTAATGGATTAACCAAATCAAAAATTAGGTTAGATAGAAAAGTTCTAGCAGAACTTGCTTATAATAATCCAGAAGTCTTTAAATCAGTAGTAAAAAAGGTTCAATCCTCCCTAGCTTAAAAGGGTCTTTGATTTAATCTCAACTTAATATAAAAAATCAGTTACCTAATGAGTGATTTAGATAAAATAAGTTCAGTATTTAATGCAAAGATTGACTCTGTAAAAACAAAAGATGATCTTCAAAATATTAAAACGGAATTTTTTGGAAAAAACGGTCAAATTACCCAGCAGTTCAAATCTCTTGGATCTTTAGATCCGGAGAAAAGAAAAGAGTTTGCTTCAAATTTAAATAAAATTAAAGATGATCTAACATATCAATTAGAGCAAAAAAATATTGATATTGAAACTAGCGAAATAAATGAAAAACTTAAAAATGAAAAAGTTGATGTTACACTTCCAATTAGACCTTATCGACAAGGTAAAATTCATCCAGTATCACAAGTTATAGATGAAATATCTTCTATATTTTCAGAAATAGGTTTTTCAGTCGCTGAGGGACCTGACGTTGAGTCAGAGTATAATAATTTTACAGCATTAAATACTCCAGAGGAGCACCCTGCTAGGGATATGCACGATACTTTTTATTTGGAAGAAAATAAAAAATTATTGTTAAGAACTCATACATCACCAGTTCAAATTAGAACAATGTTAACTAGCAAACCTCCTTTTAAAATAATTGTACCTGGAAGAACTTATAGATGTGACAGCGATCAGACTCATGCCCCAATGTTTCATCAGCTTGAAGGCCTTCACATAGATAAAGGCATAACAATGGGACATCTAAAAGGGTGTCTTGATTATTTTATAAAAGAATTTTTTGAAGTTAAAAATGTAAAAATGAGATTTAGACCAAGTCATTTTCCTTTTACGGAACCATCAGCAGAAGTTGATATTGGATACAAAATTGAAAAAGGAAAAATTATTATTGGAGAAGGGGACAAATGGTTAGAAGTTTTAGGATGTGGAATGGTTCATCCTAATGTTTTAAAAAATGTAAAAATAGATACAAAAAAATATCAAGGATTTGCATTCGGAATAGGCATTGATCGTTTAGCAATGTTAAAATATGGCATCAATGATCTAAGAGCTTTTTTTGAGGCAGATTATAGATGGCTGAGTCATTTTGGATTTGATCCGTTAGACGTTCCAACAAATTATAGAGGGTTAAGTAAATGATTATTACAATCCCTTGGCTTAAAGAACATCTCAAAACTTCAGCAAAAGAAAGTGAAATCATTGGTCAGCTTACAAATATCGGTCTTGAAGTTGAAGGTATTAAAGAAAACTCTGGAGAAATGGGTAAATTTAAAATTGCAAAAGTTTTAAAAGCAGAAAAACATCCTAATGCTGATAAATTAAAAGTCTGCGATGTAACAATAGGGGGAAAAGAGATTTTAAAAGTTGTCTGCGGTGCGCCTAATGCTAGAGAAGGTTTAATTACAATCTACGCACCACCAGGTGCCGTAATACCTAAAACTAATTTTGAATTAAAGGTAGCTAAAATAAGAGGCGTAGAGTCTAAAGGGATGCTTTGCTCTGAAAGTGAATTGAATTTATCTGCCGAAAGTGAAGGAATAATTGAACTAAAAAATAAAGAGAAAGAAATAGGAAAAAGTTATTTTAAAAGTAATTCACAAAAGGCCATCGATATTTCCATAACCCCAAATAGAGCTGATTGTTTAGGAATTAGAGGTATTGCGAGAGATCTTTCTTCAGCAGGAGTTGGAAGGTTAATAGAGAATAAGAAAAAAAAAATTAAACAAGATATAAAACACAAAATTAAAACATCAATTTCTAAAGAAAAGAACCAAGGGTGTGAAACTTTTGGAAGCTGTTACATTAAAAATATTACTAACAAGGAAAGCCCTGAATGGCTTAAAAATAAATTAATAGCGTTAGGTTTAAAACCAATTTCCGCTGTAGTGGATATCACCAATTATGTAATGTTTGATTTAAACAGACCATTACATGCTTACGATGCAGACAAAATAAACAAAGAAATCATCGTAAGAAATGCTAAAGAAGGTGAGACATTTGAAGCATTAGATAATAAAAAATACAAATTGAAAAAAGACATGTGTGTAATATCTGATAAATCTGGTGTTCTTGGTTTAGGAGGGATAATTGGAGGAACTACTACTTCTACTGAATTAGATACAAAAAATATACTTTTAGAGGCAGCTTATTTTAGTTCATCATCGATAAGAAAAACTGCAAGAACACTTAATATTAACACCGATGCCAAATACAGATTTGAAAGAGGAATTGATCCAAATTCGATCAAAGAAGGGTTAGAGCTTGCAACTGAATTAATTTTAAAAATTTGTGGCGGTCAGGCAAGCAAATTTCAAATAACCGGAAAAACTAATCAAAAAAATAAAGTAATTAATTTTCAAATAGAAAAATTTGAAAAATTGATTGGTATTCCGATAAGTGCAAAAGAGATTGATAAAATACTATCCTCTTTAGGTTTTAGATGTAAAAAAAGTCATAAAGTTATAAAAGTTGAAATTCCAAGCTGGAGACCAGATATAAGTTTAGATGAGGATTTAATTGAGGAATTAATCAGAATAAAAGGTTTTAATAACATCAAATTAATTGAACCTGAAAAGAAAAGAACTCAAGATACATTAAATTTCAAACAAAAGCTTTTCCATTTATCTCAAAGATCTTTAGCTTCAAAAGGTTACATGGAAATAATAACTTGGTCTTTTACAGATTCTAAAATTGATAAACAATTTTCTAAAGGTGAAAAAGAAATTCCAATATTTAATCCTATTTCTTCTGACTTAGATGTTTTAAGGCGTTCAATTTTTTCTAATTTAGCAATTTTTTTAAAAAAAAATCAGGATAGAGGATATGAAGACTTATCTTTATTTGAAATTGGCCCAACATTTTTTGGAAAAAATCCAGGGGAGCAACAAATTGTAGTTGGAGGTTTGAAATCCGGAAAAATAAACAGAAAAAACTGGTTAGATAAAGAAAGAGATGTCGATGTTTTTGATATTAAAAGCGATACTATTAAAACTTTAGTTGAACTCGGCATAGAGGAAAAGGATCTTTTTACAAGCGATAGGACTAAACACTCTTATCACCCTGGTCGTTCTGGTTCCGTAACTTTAAAATCAGAAAAAGGTCCTCACTTAGCATATTTTGGAGAAATACATCCAGCACTAATCAAAAATTTAGATTTTAAAGATAGAAATATTTTTGGATTCGAAATTTTTTTAAAGAATATACCGGTGCCAAATAAAAAACTAAGACAAAGTAAAAAAAGTTTTCAAGCCTCAGATTTTCAAAAATCTGAAAGAGATTTCGCTTTTGTGATAGATAATATTTTTAAAATAGGAGCCCTTGAAAAAATAATAAAAGAAGTAGATGAAAAAATAATTCAAAAAGTTGTCATTTTTGATGTATACGAAGGTGAAAATATTCCTAAAGGAAAAAAATCGGTTGCTGTAAATGTTACTTTACAAGCTTTAGATAAAACTTTGACTGAAAAAGATTTGGATCAAATCAGCAAAGATATTATTAAAGTAGTAAGTGAAAAAACTGGCGCCACAATCAGATCCTAATGTCAGATATAAAAAGAATTCGTAATTTTTCTATAATTGCGCACATTGATCACGGTAAATCTACTATTGCCGACAGAATTATTCATAAATGTGGTGGTTTAACTGAGCGAGAAATGAAACAACAAGTTCTAGACTCAATGGATATAGAAAGAGAAAGAGGAATCACTATAAAAGCTCAAACGGTAAAGTTAAAATATAAAGCTAAGGATGGAAATTCCTATACTTTAAATATAATAGATACCCCTGGTCACGTTGATTTTGGGTATGAAGTAAGCAGATCATTGTCTGCGTGTGAAGGATCATTGCTAATAGTAGATAGTACTCAAGGTGTTGAAGCTCAGACTCTAGCTAATGTATATCAAGCATTAGAAATTAATCATGAAGTTATTCCTGTATTGAATAAAATAGATTTACCTGCCTCTGATTTAGAAAAAACTAAAAAAGAAATCGAAGATGTGATTGGTATTGATACTTCAAGTGCAATTGGCTGTTCAGGTAAAACAGGTGAAGGTATTGATGATATTTTAGAGGCGATAGTAAATGTGCTTCCTGCTCCTAAAGGAAAACAAGAAGAAAAATTAAAATCACTATTAGTTGATAGTTGGTATGACACCTACCTCGGTGTAGTGATATTAGTAAGAGTTTTAAATGGGAAGATTAAAAAAGATATGAAGATAAAACTTATGTCTAATAATCAAGAATATATAATTGAAAAAGTAGGAGTATTCACGCCTAAACCAACTGATATTAGTGAATTAAATTCAGGTGAGATAGGGTTTATAATAACTGGAATTAAATCATTATCAGAAACAAAAGTAGGAGATACTATTTGTGACGTAGCTAATCCAATTAACGATCCATTACCAGGATTTAAACCAAGTAAACCAGTTGTTTTTTGTGGTTTATTTCCAGTTGATAGTTCTGAATATCAAAAGCTAAAAGATGGTTTAGGAAAGCTTAAATTAAATGATGCCAGTTTTTCTTATGAAGCTGAATCTTCAAGTGCTTTAGGCCTAGGATTCAGATGTGGTTTTTTAGGTTTATTACACTTAGAAATTATAACAGAAAGACTCGAAAGAGAGTTTGATGTAAATTTAATAACAACAACGCCAGGTGTAATTTATAAAGTACATAAAGCGAATGGAGATATTATAGATCTTCAAAACCCTTCGAGCATGCCAGACCCTACACAAATTTTAAAAATAGAAGAACCTTGGATCAAAGCTACTATTATAACCCCAGATGAATATTTGGGATCTATTATTAAAATTTGTCAGGATAAAAGAGGGTTGCAAACAAATCTTAGTTACTCTGGAAATAGAGCAGTACTCTCGTACGATATGCCGTTGAATGAAGTGGTTTTTGATTTTAATGACAAATTAAAATCTATTTCAAGTGGATATGCTAGCTTTGATTATGAAATTACAGAACATAAAGAGGGAGATTTAGTAAAATTAGGAATACTAGTTAATGCAGAGCCAGTTGATGCTTTAGCTATGATTATACACAAAAATTTTGCTCAAACCACTGGTCGTCAAGTTTGTGAAAAATTAAAAGATTTAATTCCTAGACATAATTTTATGATTCCAATACAAGCAGCCATAGGTGGAAAAATTGTTGCAAGAGAGTCAATTAAAGGTTTTTCAAAAGATGTTTTGACAAAAATTCACGGTGGGGGAGCCGGAGATAGAAAGAAAAAATTATTAAAAAAACAAAAAAGAGGAAAAGCAAGATCCAAACAATTTGGCAAAGTAGAAATCCCTCAAGAGGCCTTTATAGGTGTTCTTAAAATAAATAAAGATGCTTAATGAAAAAAAAATTATTTATTATTTCAAATGAGTCAATAATTTTAGAAGATGGAAAATTTTATTGTGATAATATCGATTTAAAGTCCACGCCCGAAGGTCTAAATAAAAAATTTGAAGTAAATTTATTTGCGAGAAAATCTAATAAAAAAAGATCACATGAAATAAAATTAAAGAAAATAAAAATTTTTAATAATTTATTTTCATATATATCATCAGTAATAAGTGCATCAAAAGAGATAGACGCTAAATACCTTATAATTTCAATTTCACCATATACCTTTGTGATTTCTTTGTTCTTAAAATTTTTAGGAAAAAAACCAATAGTATATTTAAGAAGTGATGGTTATGGGGAGTATAAAGCAATTTTGGGTAAAGCTGGACCCATAATTTATCATTTTATGTTTACTATAGTGACTTCAATTTCTAACTTGATTAGTTGCAGAGAATATATTTTAAAAGGAAAAAAAGGTAAAATTGTCAATCCATCTCAATTAGACTCAATTTGGTTAAGAAAACCAAAAAATTTAGAAATAAAAAATTTTAAATTATTATATGTTGGAAGAATAAGGGTAGAAAAGGGTATCTATTTTTTAGCCAATTTGATTAAGAATAAAAGAGATATTTTTTTATCAATTATAGGTGCTGAGAAAGGATCTTCTTACAATCTAAATCAAAGTAATTTAAGAATTTTTTCAAATCAAAATAATAAAACAAAATTAATTAAGTCTTATGATGATCATAATATTTTTATTTTACCATCATTTACAGAAGGACATCCCATGGTTTTACTTGAAGCATTAGCGAGAAGGCGGCCTGTGATTATTTTTGATGAGATAAAACATATTATTGGAGATAAAAAAGGTATCTTCGTTGCAAAAAGAAATTTCATTAATTTTTTTGGAACACTTAATCATATAAAGAAAAATTATAAGAGAATTCAAAAAGATATGAGAAAAAATAAACTTCCAACCAATAAAGAATTTTTGGAAAAATTCGAAAAAGCTATTGATGATTTTAAATAGGAGAGGTGGCCGAGTGGTTGAAGGCGCACGCTTGGAAAGCGTGTAAACGGGCAACCGTTTCAAGGGTTCGAATCCCTTTCTCTCCGCCATTTAGAATGACTCACAATGAACACTTAAAACTACAAAATGTTGATAAATTCGACCATTTTGAGTCTACATGTGCCTTT
>Ga0222717_10004441_pt1 | contig 10339 bp, 4 predicted proteins | sample C33_18DmetaG_FD_165053 | JGI IMG/M metagenome (GOLD analysis project Ga0222717, IMG submission 165053) | Estuarine water microbial communities from San Francisco Bay, California, United States - C33_18D | ecosystem: Environmental > Aquatic > Marine > Unclassified | place: USA: California...
TAAGCTACTAATATAGAAAAATCTACAATATCTCTACTCCGTGTTTTTCTTCCTGAACTTACTCTATAAACAAAGGTAAATCTTCACTTACTTCATTAGTAGCTTGTTTCATTCTTGGTAAAGTGTGTTGTAGAACTTATTGGAGAGGATATGCCTGTGGTTTAAATATTTATTTATGGGCTCTAAAGATTTTTATATATCCACCGTAATAAAAATCTAACATTCCATTGACCTCTTTAAAAACTTTAGCTTTTACTTCATAGAATTAAGATATTCTGTTGGAGTACCTGATTTTAATAACCTGAAAACTCTATTAAAATTTTCCTGTGAACTGAATCCAGACTTTTCTGCAAGAGCTTCCATAGAGTAGTTTAGTAAGTAACCTTCATCTATCAATTTAATTGCATACTTAATCCTGTATGAATTAATAAAGAGCGGAACACTCATCTCAGAATATACCTTTATACTATTGCGAATCAATTCACTTCTTATTCCAGTATCTGCAGAAATACGAGCTGATGTATAATTAAAATCAAGGTAAGAATCACTATTTGAAAATAAGGATTCAATCTGATGGTAAATATTTTTTAAGCCTGCATCTGGATCATCAGAATTTTTAATACGTGAAATTTTTCTCAATATTTCAGGTCTAATGACTAAGAAAAGTATGGTTAAAATTGCCAAAACCTTAACACAAAATAAGAAAACAGGCCATTTAATGTTTAATAAAAATGCACTTAAAACTAAGAGAGTAGAAATACTAGTAATTGTAATTAGCACATAATAATATTTAATGAAATCAGAAATAATTTTTTTGTTTTTATCAGTTAAAATTTCACTTTTTAATATTTTAAAAAAAATATTAAAAATTATCCCTGTAAAAAAAAGAGTATTAAGACATAAAACCAAAAACACATCCTCTTTACCCACAAAATCAATAGTATTAAACCCTAATATATTTTCAAAAGCAATCTGATTATCTATAAACGCAAGTAATCTAATTCCTTGTGAGTTAAGGAAATCAACTAATAGTAAAAGTAAGGGAGGAATAAAGTAAATAAAGGTGAGTCTAGCTCTCTTATTATCTAGGATAGATTTTAGAAATAAAAAAAAGAAAATAAAAGAAAAAACTCTTCCTGAAGTAACAATTACGATCGGTATTTTAATATTAAATATTAAGTATACAGAAATATTTATCATTGTTATAATCTGAAATAAAAAATGAAAAATAAGATACTTAAGATGAAAGTCATTTTCAGTAGCCGTCATTCTATAAAGCCTTGTGACAACTATTAAAGTTGTGAAAAATAAGAGATAAACAGGATAAATTTCCATCTATTAAATGCAGTATGAAATTAATATATTACTGATAATAAAGGTTGTCGTTTGCTATGTAATGGGGCAAATATATAAATTTGTGGGTTAAAACAACTAAACCATATAAATCACACAAATAAATTATCGAAGATTTCGTAAGTTTTTTTAAAAGACATCAATTATACTCCACAAATAAAAAATATAATTTCTCAATATTTTTGGTATTATTTTTTTGTGGATTTCTCTCATTCTCTCAAGGACTAAACACAAACATAACTGCAGACAGTGATGGTATAGTCTCATGTCCCTCGGGTACAACAGATATTGGTGACTTTAACGACATTGGGGGTAAAAGGATTTATGTAGTTGGAGATGCTGAATTAGATGCCGTTGTCAGTGGTGGAAGTTTCTCTGTGGGGGCTTCAACATATACTCCCGCCGATTTAAGTTGTGTTTGTATCACACGGTTAACAAATTTGAATAATCTTTTTTTAAATAATGCTTCATTTAACGATGACATTGGAAACTGGGACACTTCAAATGTTACTGCAATGGGTGCAATGTTTAAAGGCGCGAGTGACTTTAATCAAGACATAAGTAAGTGGGATGTGAGCAATGTTACAAACATGGTTGGTATTTTTCGAGGGACAACAGATTTTAATAATGGTAGTCAAGACCTAAACGATTGGGATACTAGTCAGGTTACTTCTATTGAGTACGCTTTTAATGGCGCAACTAACTTTAATAATGGGGCATCTTCGGGCGTATCTACGACTTTAAGTTGGGATGTGGGCAATGTAACTGAAATGCAATACACATTTCAAAATGCGGATGCTTTTAATGCAAATTTAAGTGGTTGGAATACTGGTAAAGTTATTAGAATGGAAAATATGTTTAACGACGCAGATCTTTTTAATAATGGGGCATCTCAAGGAGTATCAACAACTTTGAATTGGGATACTAGTAGTGTTACAACTATGGCTAATATGTTTAATAATGCAGATGACTTTAATGCAAATCTGAGTGGTTGGGATACTGGTAACGTTACAAATATGAAAAGTATGTTTAAAAATACTGATGCTTTTAATAATGGAGGAGCAACAGGATCAACAACAACAACTTTGAATTGGGATACTAGCAGTGTTACTGAAATGAATTATATGTTTTCTGAAGCTGATGCTTTTAATGCAAGTATTAGTAGTTGGGATACTGGTAACGTTAGAGATATTCAATATATGTTTTGGAGAGCAGATCTTTTTAATAATGGTGCATCTGCAACAGATTCAACAACTTTGAGTTGGGATACCAGCAGTGTTACAACTATGGAAAGCACATTTAATAATGCTATTGCTTTTAATGGATATTTGAGTAGTTGGGATACTAGTAATGTTACTAACATGAAAAGTCTGTTTGATAGCGCTCAAGTTTTTAATAATGGGGCATCTTCGGGCGTATCTACGACTTTAAGTTGGGTTGTTAGTAGTGTCACTGATATGGGATTTATGTTTGCAGATACAAATCGCTTTAATCAAGATATTAGCAATTGGAATACCAGTAGTCTCGAAAATTCAAAAGGTATGTTTGATAACGCTCCAGTTTTTAATATTGATATAGGCGGATGGAATGTGAGTGCTGTTACAAATATGCAGTTTATGTTTCGTAATGCATCAGCCTTTAATCAAGATCTAACCTGTTGGGACGTAGATCCTGCTCCCTCTAATACTAATTTCAGTAATGGTTCCCCTATAGATTCAGTGCCGCTTTTTTTACCTCGTTGGGATGATCCTAATACAGCATCCATTAGTTATACCCTTTCGATAGCTGATCAAGATGACTCTCCATTAACCCCTACTATTGTAAGTACTCGAGGAACTTTCACTGCTTCAATTACAGGAGGACTTACTCATAGAGTTAATCAATACGGTGCTGGGAAAGCAGATTTTTTAGATATTGATTCTGTCACTGGTGTAATTTCACCAACGACCTCTCTTGCTGGAACATATGATATAATTTACACAACTTGTTCCTCCAGTTTCACAACATCAATTACTATTCGTACTGTAAACAGTCCAGAGTATCAACTAAGTTATTCTCCTAATCCAATTTGTAGAAGTGTTGGTGGAACGATCACTCCGACAATAATTCCCACAAACTCTCATGCTACAGTTCCCAGAATATTCATTGATCCTGGGAATCTAACAAGTTATCCTAATATAGGGAACGCTCCAGATGATGAAACTATTGTGAATTTAACTACTAACTCAGGTTTTACTCATTGGGAAGATGGCGTTGTTGCTGATAATTCAGTGTATCATCCGGATTATAGGATAAGAAACCTAACTAATGGAATAGTTCACAATCCTGGATATTCATTTGAGCTACTTACTGGAGCAGGTGAAGATAATTTAATTCTAAATCTTGCTGGGAGTAAAGCTAATAGACAATCTTGGCCAAGAAATTCATCCTCCATTTCCTTGTGGATTAAAGAATCAGATTGGTCTGATGATTCTATGGTATGGGATTTTACAACCGGTTCAGATACAACTGGTAAAGATTACCTTATCTCTGAGGGTGGAGTATGGAAAAGATGGCTTAAGGGAAGTGGAGCTCAAGGGGAATATATTTTAGGGAATAATACACTGACTAACAATCAGTGGCATCACATAGTAGCAACAAGAGATCAAAATGGAGGTCCTGGAACTGGAGATTTCACGGGTGTTATTAAACTTTATGTTGATGGAGTTTTAACTAGTACCGTTACAGGAGTCGCCAGTGGAACTTTAGATAATGTGGGAGATGTGCTGTTTGGGAGAAATCAATCGGGTGTAGGTAATGCAATTAATACTGATAAAATGGAAGGTGAATTTGGTCCAATTAGGATTTTCGCCCATGAATTAACTCAATCTGAAGTTGAATATGAATATGATATGTTTGCCCTTCGATACAAAGGTTTATTTACAGCAACCCCCGCTGATGCAACAAGCCCTGTTGGTGGACTTTCGTTTATTGGGTCTACTGGGATAATTGATGTTTCAAATTCCGTTTCTGGGACTTATGTAGTTTCAGCTACATGGACAGAACCCACAAGTGGTAAAACACATACTGCAACTTCAACAGTTATCATTGGAGATTCTGATCCTGGTTTTAGTTATCCTTTAAACAATTATTGTAAATCCACTGTTTCAGTAATTTCTCCAACCGTAACAGGGGACCCTGGGGGGGTTTTTAGTGCCTCAGCTAGTTTGACATTAAATACGGTTACAGGTGAAATTACACCATCTACTTCTACTCCTGGGACTTATACTGTATCATACACAACCGCTGGAACATGCACAAAAACTTCATCTGTAACGATTACTATTACTGAAAATGAAAATCCTATACTTTCATACTCTAATAATAGTAGTTGTGTAAATGTTGATTCATCCGTTTCTTTTAGTCCCAGATTAAATATATTAGGAGGAAGTTTTACCTCTTCTCCAACTGGGTTGGTAATTGACCCTGTTACAGGTGTAATTTCACCATCTTTATCCCTTGTTAACTCGTATACTATTGTTTACCTGACATCTGGAACATGTTCAGGATCTACGAGTTTATTATTCGAAATTTCTCCTGCTGATAATCCAACTTTTAGTTTTTCTGAAAGTTCTTATTGTTCAGATCAATTGAGTTCAATTATTCCAACTATAAAGGGAAGTGCAGGGGGTATCTTCAGTGCTTTTCCAGCAATTGGTCTGTCATTTAATCCATCTACAGGTGTAATTTCGCCATCTGGATCTGACCCTGGAATTTATAACATTACCTACACTACTTCTGGTATTTGCTCAGCAACACTCACGTCCAGTATCACAATTAATCAGGGGAATAGCTCTTCATTTTATTATCCTAAAAATATTTATTGCAAAGTAACTTTAGGGACTGTTACGCCAACAATATTATTACCTGGCGGGACATTTACATCCAGCCCCACAGGATTAGACATTAATCCTCTTACTGGGGAAATTGATACTAGTATTTCAGCTGTAGCTTCATACACGATAGAATATTCTGCCTCTGGTGTTTGCTCTGAAACATTTACTTTAATAATCAATGATTTAAAAGATAATTCTGATTTCAGATACCCTGCTAAATCATACTGTATAAGTGATATATCAACTGTTACTCCAATAATAACTACCCCTGGCGGTACATTTTCTATAAGTCCAGGTGGTTTAAATATAGATTTAACTACAGGAATTATAAATCCAAGCTTATCATCTGTTGGAAGTTACACAATTGAATATACCACAGCTGGTGATTGCCAAGATACATCTTCATCAACAATTGAAATAAAGGCTGAAGACAACTCAAGCTTTAGTTATAGTTCGAGCCTTTTCTGTACTAAAAATATTTCTACTGTTTCGCCTACCATTTTAACTTCAGGTGGAACCTTTACATCTAGTCCTACTGGACTTTCAATTGATCGAATAACTGGATTTATAACTCCTTCTACCTCTAACCCTGGAATCTATAACATTACCTATACAACTCCGTCAGCTAAAAATTTAGCAGCACCTCTTCCACAAATAGATAATATTGTTGGCCACTACCCTTTTGATGGAAGCTATGAAGATTTATCAGGCAAAAATCATCATGGTGTAGTTTTACCAACTACTGATGAACCTATATTAACAATTGACAGATTTGGTAACCCGAACTCATCTTACCAATTTAATGGAAATACAGTTTTGTATTTTGGAGATGATCAGGCTCTAGAGTTTTCAGACAATAGAGATTCTTTCTCGATAAGCATCTGGGTAAAATATGATGATTCGTCACTGAAAGATTTTATTTCAATTGGAGATTACGGATGTCAAAACAAAACAAGAGGGTCAATTATAAGACTTGGTGGAAATAATCAAAGTCAATTTTCAGGATGTAGCAGACAGGCAAAAATAGATGGAGATTTGTCAGTTGATCAATGGCAACATTTAGTTTTTGTTTATGATAAAAATGTTGGAAGAAAAGTTTTTTTAGATGGAATTCAGCAGACACTAAATCGTCCTAGAAGCTATACTAACATGTTCAATATCCAAAATAGAGGGCTCTCAATAGGAGGTGGTGGATATCGAAATCAAGTTTTAGGTACATCTTTTTTTGAAGGTCAAGTGGATGATCTTAAATTATGGAATTCTGCTTTAACCGATAAGGAGGTTCGTGATCTATCAACTGTTGAGGACACTACACCTGAAGTTATTCCTTCTCCTGCTGTTACTCTTGGATGTGTTAGTAGTACATCTATTTCTGTAACCATATCCTCTATTGTTACAGCAACTTTTAACTATGGATATTCCCCAGGGACAGAATTTTGTGCAAATGACTCTGATCTCACACCGTCAATTAGAGGTTCAGTTTCTGGTGTGTTTTATAGTCTACCCAATGGATTAGACATAAATCCCACAACTGGAAAAATTGATTTTCAGAGTTCAACTCCTGGAACGTTTAATATCTTCTATGAAGTATCATCCTCTTGTGGAAGCTCAACTACTTCTTCAACAATTATAATCAAAGTATGTTCATCATCTTCATTCTCTGATGATCCTAATACTTGCGATACTGACGGTGATGGTGTTTGTTGTGCTAGTGAAACAATCTATGGGTCAAATTGTGAAGATCCGTGCAGTTATTTTTTCCCAAATGTAAGATTTGATAATATCACTTCAGAGTGGAATAATTTAGACTGTGATGGAGATGGAGTCATAAATGGAGATGAGTTAATTGATAATACTGATCCAAGAAATGCTTGCAGTTATAAAGGCAAAAGTATTTCAGTAATTGTATCTAGTGATGGTTTAGATTGTGACGGAGATGGAGTTAGTGAGTTTGGCGAAATAGTAAATGATAATACAAACCCTTCAAATAGTTGTTCTTTAGACATAAATAGTATAACTCTACAAGTAACTTCAATAGAGGACTGCGATGGTGATGGTGTTATAAACTCAAAGGAGGCTATCGACAATACGGATCTCTTTAATGGATGTAGCTTTATTATTAGTAGCGTAAGCACAGTAACTAGTCTAGCTTGGCAAGCCTTAGATTGTGATGGTGACGGGGTTTTAAATGGAAATGAAATAAATGATGGAACTAATGTCAATGATAGATGTGATTACAACTATTATAGTATAACTATTTTTCCTGAAAGAGGATTTGATTGTGATGGAGACGGCATAACTAACTGGCAAGAAGTTGTAAATAGTAAAACTAATCCTCAAGACAGTTGTGATTTTGATTTAGAATTTATTGATTCACCTCAAAGTGTTGAATGGGAAAATTTAGATTGTGATGGCGATAATTATATCAATTCAGTTGATGAATTTCCACTTAACAGACTAGAGTGGTTTGATAGTGACAACGATAGTATTGGAAACAATAAAGATTTGGATGATGATAATGACGGTATCGAAGATTCTAAAGAAGGTGTTGCAGATTTAGATAATGACGGAATTCCAAATTATCTAGACAAGGATAGTGATGGAGACGGTTGCTTTGATGTAAACGAAGCGGGTTATATCGATCTTGATTTTGATGGAATAATAGGTACTGGTATCCCTGAAATCGATTCTGTCGGGAAGGTCACTTCAAGTGGAGGATACTCAGAAATCGCAGATAATGACACTAATGGAATATTAGATTTTCTGGATGCAGGCTCAAACACTTTTGAAATATTTAAAGAGCCTTATGAAACGACAAGGATTATTAGAGAATCAGAAATTGAAATTTCGATTTTAGTTAATTCAGCAAATGAAATTTCTTATAAATGGCAGGTTAACAAAAATTTAAGCTCTTCTTCGTTTATAACAAATGAATGGATCGAAATTACAGATAGTAATATGTATGCCGGAACAAAAACTAATAAGTTAACAATTTCTAATCCTTTATTTAGTATGGAAGGTTGGGGCTTCAGGGCTATAGCTAATTCTCCAAGCTATCTTTGCCAAGAAGAAATTATTTCCAAACCAAGTGAATTAATAATCACCAATTTAATTATTCCAAATGCATTCTCTCCTGATGGAGATGGAATAAATGATAAATGGACTATCAGAGGGGGCTTAAACAAAAATTATCCAAATAACAAAATTTATATTTTCAATAGATGGGGAGTAAGTGTATATGAGTCAAAAGGATATCTAAATGATTGGAACGGCAGTAGTAATAATAATTTAAGTGGAAGCAGTTCTTCTGATCTTCCTGTTGGAACATATTTTTATGTTTTGGATTTAAATGGGGATGGATCAAATATTAAAAAAGGATATATCTATCTAACACGCATGAACGATGAATGATTTTAAATTCAGGATAGTTATACCTTTTATATTCTTGAATATATTTTTGATTCGAGGACAGCAAGAACTCAGCTTCAATCATTATATGTTTAATAGTCAGTTGTTTAATCCCGCTTTTGTTGGGTTGGAAGAAAATTTATCAATAAGTTCAATTCACAGCCTGCAACTGTTAGGCTTTGATGGTAATCCAACGACTAATTCTATTCTTTTAAATACTCCTTTTAAAAATAGTTTGGGTGGTGGATTAGAAATAATTAGTGATCAAATCGGACCGGTTAATAACAGTTTTATAGCAATCAATGCCGCTTACCATCTTAAAATTAACAATAATAATCATAGCCTTTCTCTAGGTCTTAAACTAAGTGGAAACAGTCATAATATTAATTTTAGTAGTTTAAATTTCGATGACTTATCAGATCCAAATGCAGGGAAAATAGAGGGTTATTTTGTTAAAAATATTGGATTTGGATTACATTTTCAAACTGATAAACTTTATTTAGGCTTTTCTATACCCTATTTCTTAGAAAATCAAATGATTAACAAAAAAAGACATTATTACCTATCTGGTGGCTTTAAAAATGGCTTAAATAATAAATTAACAATCAATCCTAACTTTTTAATTAAAAAGACTTCCAATGCTCCCACAAGTATTGACTTATCATCTATTGTTTTTTATGAAGATCTATTTTGGTTTGGCGTAAATTATGCAACTAGTCATAGGGGTTTTACCTCTCCTAATAAATCTGGTGGAAGTATAAGTCTTATCTCTGGAGTTAAACTAAATTCTTCTTTCTCTGTAGGGTATTCTATTGCTTCACAACTAGGGGGGTGGACATCGTCTGTTAATACTCCTTCACATGAAATATACATAAAATTTAGTGCACCTAAAAAAGGATCGGAATCGACCAATGAAAATTCAAAAGAAGTGATTGAATAGATTAAAATAAATAGATCCTGTTAGTGTCCAAGTAATAGTAACTACTGCATTTTAAATTAGTTATTAGTCACTTTCCTTATTCTTTTGCACTCACAGAAAAGTACTATTTAACCCAAAAAGAGGTCCAAAACATCAATTTTTAGTCATGACATAACATCGCTAGATATTTTTATATTTGCGCTTATGAATATAAAAAGAAAATCAGATATAAGTTTTTTTTTTAAGACTATTTACTGGAGGTATGATGTTTTATTACCATGGATTCGGTAAAATTATAGCAGGCACTAATCGATGGGATAGACTAGGGAGAGGTTTGAGTGAACTTATTGGATTTGATTATATGAGTATTCCCTTAGGGTTTATGGCTAGTTTTTCTGAGTCTATTGCAGCGTTATTTATTATGATTGGATTATTTATTAGACCTTCTACCTTTCTTTTATTATTCACAATGTTAATAGCTTCTTTAAGTAATATAATAACCAAAGGAATAGATGAAAGCGAATTATCTCTTATTTATCTTTTTCTAGCTCTCATAATTTTTAATAGAGGTTCTGATAAGTTTAGCTTGGATAGTTTTTTATTTAATAGGAAATAGAAAACGCCCCTAAAATTAATTAGTAAAGGTAATCACACAAACAAAGGCAAGTCTTCAATTACTTCATTAGTAGCTTGTTTCATTCTTGGTAAGGTGTATTGTAAGGCTATTTGAAGCATCTTAATACGCTGAATAGCGTCTACTCATTTACGTCTAAAGAAGCAATTA
>Ga0222717_10004442_pt1 | contig 10338 bp, 2 predicted proteins | sample C33_18DmetaG_FD_165053 | JGI IMG/M metagenome (GOLD analysis project Ga0222717, IMG submission 165053) | Estuarine water microbial communities from San Francisco Bay, California, United States - C33_18D | ecosystem: Environmental > Aquatic > Marine > Unclassified | place: USA: California...
CCCTTTTCATCAAACCTGCCAGGCATACCTGCATCCATCATAGCACCAATGTTTTCACCAGAAGTTGATCCTGTTGTAGTTGCTTTTAGAATATCATTATTTTCAAACGCTTCATTATAAACTTCATATGCCTTACTTATAAAAACATCACCAGCCTTTCTCTTTGTTTCAATTCCATTTGGTCCAACCATTTTAGTATATAATGCATCATATCTAGTAGACATGTCTGCATCATCACCCTGAGTTGTTCTTATATCATCCTTTGTTTGTTGTCTAGTATCAATAAAGTTATCTCTACTATTGTTATAAAGTTGTGTTATACCATCTAAATACTTTAATCCTCCTGCATCATCAGTATCAGATAATATACGTCTTAGATCCTCAATAGATCCATTTACTTCTCCTCTACCAGGAATAGTTATAGTATATGATTGATTTTGATCTGCAGTGTTACCTTTTGGATTCATTATTTGAAGCATACCTGCCTGAGTAGCAGTTCCTAATAATGCGTTTATTTCATCCATTCCAACACTTTGCAAATGTTGAGCATAAGCGTTTTGAGTATCACCAATAATATCTGAATTAGCTGTTGGCTCTCCATCTTCATCTACAGCAAAAGTTGTTGTATTATCATCACTTATACTAAATTCAGGATTTGATAATACAGACAATAAGCTATTATCCTGACCAAGTGTACTCATTCCTTCTGCCCATGGCAATGGAACAAGATTTCCATCTTGATCATATTCCCAGCCTTTATCTAACATTGTATTAGCATCCTTTCTATTAGCCTGATATTGAGCTAATCTAAATTGATTAGTAGCACGGGCTTGAATTTCTGCCATGTTATATTTAAACTGCTTTTCCTTAACAGCAAATTCATTAGGTTTCATCTCATAGATATAATCTCTGGCACTCCATGCTTGAGCAGATTCTTTCATGTCTGACATGATATTACTTTGCATGTATAGATTGTATGCTTTATTTATAACATTTTGATTTGTAGGACTAGGTCTATTAACTTCTTGTGCTATTTGTTTCTTAGCCTCAATATCTAATTTATACTTTTCTATATCAGATAATTGTTCTCTATCTAATTTATCTAATTCACTACCGGGTACAATACCATTTTTACCTTTATAGTTAGACCAGCTTACTGCAGATAATTCTGCCTTACGTAAAGACTCCATATCATTATTTAATTCAGCAGTGTTTCTAGCCTCTATTCTTCTAATGGTTTCTGTAGCCCACATTTCTTGACCATTGCCAATTGATGCTGCAACACCATCATTTACAGCTTGTGTTGCCCAATCCATTCCAGATACATAAGCCTCCATTTGATAAGCTTTTTGTACAGAAGGATTATCTAATAGATTATTTCTAATCTGTTGTAATGCTGCACCAGTAACCAAAGAACCATTTTGTTCAGTAATAATCCAATCAGTATTGGCTATTTCTTTTTTATTTTCACGTGACTCAGCTTTATTAGGATCAAAGTTTGGATTAGGAACTTTTGCAAATCTGTCCATTTTCATTTTTAATGGGGGATCCATGTTAGCTAACATCTGCTGACTCATTTTAAATAAGTTAGCTTTTGGCACATAGTCTGGAAGAGACATTCTTAATGCATCTTCTGGAGAAGCATTAATAAAATCATCCATTTTATATTGCATACCTCTTACTCCAACATCCCAATATTTTTCTTGTACAGTTTGATCAGGAGAATTTAATAAGTTCTGTGCTCTTTGTGATTGATCTCTAAACCTTGAGGTGTAGACCATATCTTTTACAGTAATATCATCTTCATAGAATGGTGCAAAAACACCTTTAGCTGCATCTACATTAGAAGCTAATGATAAATCTAATCCGGATATTTGTTCTATCTGAGGTGCAATTTGCTCTGCATATTGATCTCTCCTCTCTTTAGTATCTTCTCTTGATAAGTCAGCATAAACAACTTTATTATATAAGTCATTTGTAGCTTTGTAATTTGCATCATACTTATCCGTTCTAGTTTGTAAAACGGCAGACAAGAATTTATAATCCGGTGTGAACGGTTTAATGTCTGGTAAATAAGTATCTGCTCCTTTAACGTATGTTGCCATAATGTAAAATTAATATAATTATATAAGTTTACAAAGTGTTTTGTATAAACCCTTTAGGTTTACATTCCCATCTTACCACTGTAAAATGGTACTGCCCACTTTGATAACTTTTTTATTTCTTTTCCTTTCTGTGATGTAGTCATTACACTCCTGGCTGCATCATAACCTACAGGTGCACCTTGATTGATTAACTCCTGTTGTGCATTTGTTCTTGTGTTAGTATTAGATGAGTTAGGACCATATATTCTATCCCACATATCTTTTGTAACTTCTCTTTGAACACCTTTATCATCTTTACCAACAAGCTCCTGTAATGTTTGCCACTTTTCTATATTTGCTTGAGTTTGATCTCCTTGAGAATCTTTCATCAATCTTTTACCATTAGGACCAAATTCAACATCACCACCTTTTAAAGGATTAACATTATAATAATCATACAACTGGTTCATGTTATATGTATTAGCTGCATTTGTTATTCCTGCATTATATAATTCATTATACTTACCAGTCTTCCAATTTTTAAAATTCTGAGCATTCTGTAATGCTACAGTAGTATCATCATATAATTGTTTGTTTGTTGCGTTATTAGCTATATCAACTTTCATGTCTAGTTGTGGTTGCATTGTTGCAACTTGATTCATTGTTCTGACATTATTTTGATTGACTTGATTTATAGCTTTAGCATTAGCATCTAAAGTTTTACCTTGAATATTACTACGTGCAATTGCTTGTGGTCCGTATGCACCTAATGCATTTGCCATAGTACTTTGTGCTGCTAAATTTGCATTAACTCTTCCTGTATAATCATCTAATACATAATCAATTTTTTGATCTTCTAGTTGAGGAGCCCAAGGCAGGAACAATTCATCATCAATAGCATTTAATGCAAGTATGTTATTCACATCTTGTTTCCACCACTCTTTTTCTGGGTCAGGTTTAGATGGTGGTATTTTTTTCTTTTCTTCTGGATCATCTGGTAAATCCATAAATTGCTCATCTCCAGGTTGATAATCCATATCAAACCCAGGAGCATTTACAGTATAGCCACCCCTCTTACCATCAAACCTTCTTTTCTTCCACTCATCATCTAACTTACCATCACCATCTTTATCATAAGTACCAGGATCATTTTTAAGTCTTTCATCCAATACTTCATCGGTAAAGAAATAAGGAATGTACTGAACACCTTTTTTATCAAAGTATGCTTTTCTTTTTTCTTCATATTTATTTTGGAATCCTCTCCAGTTTGCATCATAGCCTGGATCAGTCATTTTCATATTAAACTTAAAGTCTATACCGTCCTTCTTTAAATCATCTATAACAGCCTGGTTTCTATAATAAAAATCATCTTCAGACTCTTGACTAGAAAACATATCTGAACCATATCCAAAACCATCTGTATTTTTAGCCTGAGTATCCGGTAATTTATTACCAGAATACTTACCACTTATAAAAGTTGCTATGTCACCTACATCTGGATCATTATTTAGTTCTTGTTGAGTTTTTACCTCTGGAGTATAAGTATCAGATAAACCACCAGCTCCAGATATTTTATCTTGATCAAACACCTGAATTTCAGTAGCCTCTTTCATAGTTCTACCATCAATAGGACCTCTGACAAAAGATATTTGGTTTTTACCATTCTTCTTTACTACAGTAGGAGTATACCCATCTGCTATAAATTTATCATATTTTTTAGCTTTTTCACTTCCAGCAGCATAAGGATTTTTAGCACCACCAGAATCTACAACAGTTTCTACTTGTTTGTCAGTTGCAGTTGTAGTTTTATCTGTTGCTACAGCTTCTGTTTCTGTATCAGTAGTTGTCTCAGTAGTTTCTTCCATTAGTCTATATGCATCTGGCACTTGACCACTTTGAATTGCAATAAGAGCTTGTCTTCTTAATTCTGATTTAGGTATTGGTTCAGAACCATCTTCTATAAACCATGCTTTACCATTCCAGGTAGCATCTTTCATGTTCTTAGGATACCCAATATCTTTTCTTTTATAATATTCTCTGGCAGTTTCACCTTTCTTTTGATAGCTTTCTAGTTCTTTACCTTCTCCTGCTTTAACTAAAAAGTCTCCTAGTTCAGTTCCAAACTGAGCCATCATAGCATTGTTCTCCATAGCCAACCCAGGCTCACCAGGAGGAGGCATAAATGCTTCCATTGGTGCAGGCATGCCTTGTTGTGGCATCTGTTGTTCCATCCCTTGTTGTTGATCTTGCTGAGCCATCATTTGTTGCATCATCATTATCTGTTGTTGCTGCTCTATAGGTAATGCTGCTAATGCCTTAGCTTCTGCTTCCTTTCTTGATATTTCTTCAACCTTAGCTGTAAACTCAATTGGATCTTCACCAATAGAAACTAAATAAGGATGAGATGCTAAAGGTACACCATCAGAAAAATCCTTCTTTGCTTCTTGTATAAAAGCAAGTTTAGATAAATCATTCATATTCTTTTTAAGCATAAGCTCTGCACTAGTTGATGATATATTATCTGAATATTGTGAATTTAATTCAGCATAATAATCTTGCAAGCCAAACTTCTTAGATATTTTAGCTGGTGTCTTTTTACTTCCACCAAGATCAAATTCATCCATCTCATCTTTTGTGAACTTTAATTTTCTTGTGTCAGAAAAAACAAAAGACTGTTCAGGTAAAAACATTGGTACACCACCGCTACTGTGTCTAGGTCCTTTTATGTCATACAGACCAAAAGTACCATCATTATTTAAATCAGTTAATACTGTTTCTCCACCTTCTGCTTCTAAGTTAGCATCTTCTCTAGGTACACTAGATAAACTATATCTAACAGATTCATCTTGTGAATTGTTAAAATTAGTATCACCATAGTATGCTTGCGGAGTTGTAACCAAACCATAATCAGCTTGATCACCTGTTGTCATACCACCATCTTTCATGATATTATCTTCAACAACTTTTCCGTTGCGGATGCTAAAACCTTGTGGTAATTTATTTATTTTAATTTTTGCCATAATTATAATTTTTCTATGTCAGCACCAGCTGCAATTAGTTTTGCTAACATTCTTGAATCAACCTCTACAGTTTGTTCACCTCCATTTTGTTTTTTTGATTTAATCAAATGAATATATCCATTATCATCATCATAGTAAGTTTTGTTCTTAAAGCTATATGATTTACCATCTTCCGGATCTGGTTCTGAAGTATAATAAGGAGCTTTATTTGTATGATTTACAATAACAGACTCACCTGCATTATATGCTTCAGGATCAATTTGTGATGCTAAATATTGTTTTAAATTAAACTGAGGAAACATCTTGGCACCGCTTACAGTATTACTATTTCCCACAAATAATGTATCATTTGCAGTAACTCCCATTTGAGACATAATATCTTTTATAGCTGTCTCATCATTTTTGTTTTTACTTTTAAATAATTCTATATACTCTTGTAAGTAATTATGATCATAGTTTTTAATTCTTTCTTTTCTTTCTTTTCTTGTTTCTCCAGCTTCTTGAGCTTTAGCTAACTCTCTTTTAATAACTCTATCTCTATTTGCTAAGTATGCTTCTTCTCCTTTAGCTCCACCATATGCCATATTACTAAGTATGTTATGCTGTGCTTCTGGAGGCAATGCTTTAAAGCCAGGGTTGTTTACACCACCACCTTCTTTACTCATATATAATCCTGTTGTTGCATCACCTTCACTACCCATCAAACCAGAATTGATATCAAACGTTCCTCTTTTATTAAAGGCATCTGTTTTAGTTCCATATATATTATCTGCAACTAAATCACCTCTTAATTCTTCTTGTGCTTTCTTTTTATTTATTTCAGCAAAATAATCATTAGCAACATCTGCTGCACCAACAGCAAAGTTTGATAAATCACCAAATGCTGTGGCAACTGTACTATTTAAAGCTCTATCTAAAAATCCACCTACACCACCATAGTTTGCATCAACTTCAGGACCCTTTATATCTGTAAATAAATCCGCTGCTGATCTTTGTGCAGGCACATCATTTGTTTGAGCTACCGGTGGAGTTGGGTTAAAAGGATTATCAAACTCAGCTTCATATTCTGCATACAATTGTGGACCATTAGCACCACCTCTTGTAACAGGGTCTTGCACCACCCACTCTTGGAAACTAAGCTTTTGATTTGCTACTGGACCTGCCATTTGCATATTGGGTATTTCAGCTCCATATTTAACTAACATTTGTTGATAGTCAGAAAAATTAGGAACGCCTTTATCAAACCCAGGATCAAAAGGACCATCATAGCCTTTTGGTGTTTTCATATCAAACCCAGGATCAATATTTTCAACAGACTTTGGTGCTTTCAGATCAAACCCAGGATCTACATCTACTTCTTGTGGATCTTTCTTTTCAGTAACAGGAAGTTTTCCATCACCAGACATTGGATCTACTTTATATTCAGTTGGTATCTCTTGCCCTTTCTTTTTTAATATGGATTCAATATATGCTTTTGTTTCTGCTGTTCCTGTTTGCCATTTCTCTAGCAGATCATCAGAGATTTTTTTTACTGCACTTGGAGCATTTATATCATTTAGTACTTTATCTGCTTCTGTTTTTATAATATTTCCTAATGCATCTTTTTGTTGAGCTGCTTCTGGATTTTCAATTTGAAATTGTTTAAACCAAGCTGCTGCAGCATTTTTGTTTTCATCACTTGTATCAAACTTAACGTCATAAGTGGCATTAGCCATCTTTTGCATTTTATTATTAATATGCTTACCACTCCAGTCTCTAAAGCTACCATCCTTTACACCATCACCATCTTTATCCTTACCACTAAACATATCTTCATATGCAGTTAAAGCTACGTTTGCAGCTTTTCCTAAATTAAATTCAGCATTGTTAAAAATAGCAGGATTAATATACATTGGTCCTGGCTCAAGTATACCTTCATCTTCTAGATTACTTATTAAACCTTTATTTTTAGTTTTAACTGCGTCCTCACTTTTAGAAGCAGTTAAGAAATCAGACATCATTTTTGTATTATCTGTACCTTCTTCAGATGCTACTACTGTTTCTGTTTCTACTCCGTCTGCTGCTTTAGGTGCATCATGAGTATATCCAGCTTTCTTTAATCTAAGGTGAGCTTCATGATCCCTTGCTCTGATCTTTCTATCACCTTTATACATAAAGTGTGGCTCAAATTCACCACCTTCTTCCTTCTTCCATCCAGCAGCATTCTTAGCAAAGTTTGCCATTTTTACTACTGATGGTGGATAATTATCTGTATTACTCATAACTTTGTTATAAGCTTCAGATACTGACATATCTCTTGCACTAGCCCATCTAGTAAACTTGCCTTTATTTTCTGGTTTAATTTCTATGCCAGATTTAGCTTGCTCAATAGATGTTATATTCATATCCATAGCAGGAGCTTCTTCTTGCATTTCTTCTGCTCTCGCTAGTTGCTGTGGATTATTAGTTATTTGTTGTGAACTAGGTTCTTGAGGTTGTTGAAGTCTTTGTGCTTCTTCAAACAATTGTATAATTGCTTCTTCCTCATAACCCAACTGCATAAGGGCTTGACCTATAAGGTTTTGATCTACCTCTTGTTGCATTAGCCCAATCAATACTTCTTGAGGTTGTTTTCCTTCATTAATAGAAGTAGAAAACATTTCAGTTATTTCCATAACTTGTGGATCAACTTGAGGTTGCTGTTGCATACCGGGTTGATTAGGCATCATGGCACCTCCTTGTTGTTTTACACTTTTTTTGTTTAAATCCACGTTGATAATATTATATTATTAATATACAAATAATTAGGGAGATTCACTAATCTTTAGGGTTTAAGCTTTATAAAGATGAGTCAAAATATAGTTAGGTGGTGACATGTTACCCAACTCTCTTGCATCTCTGTAATGCTTTCTATTTAGTTTATCATAATTACTTTTTGCTGTTTGCTCTTTATCAGTACCATCATAAACACCATCTATATAATCCTTATACATTTGTATGTTTTTCTTTTCCCCGCCTATTTTATAATCAGGCATGTATCTACCTAGTTGTTGAAACTTTAAATACTTTGCATTCTTTTTGACGTTTTCTATATACGTTTTACCACCATCTTTACTTGAGCCTCCCCAGTGTTGTGGAAGTGTGTTAAATAAATCATTTCTATCTACTCCTTGTCTGTTGTTAGATAAAAATGCTAATCTTAATACAGTAGCTATTGCTGCTTTTTTAGGATCTAATAAATCTTTATTAGAATTTATACCAAACTTTTTTAATACTTCTATTTGTCTTTTTCCTTTTGGTAAATTCTTATCTTCTTGAACTATATTTTCCCATCTCAACTGTGTCAAACCAACACTATTATAATCTTCTCTTGCACTTACAGAATAAGATGGTAAATCAATATCATCTGTTGAAATTACTTTTGAACCTAATGCCATAGCCATTAAAGGAGAAACATTTGATAGTTGACTAGCAGTATCAAATGTATACCCCTCATATTTTTTAAATACATCTGGTGAAGATGAAACAGTAGGTAAAAGATCTGTTGAACCAACTACTGGTAGATTTCCTTTTCTATTTAGATCAGCAACGTATTTATTAGCTCCTCTTAAAACGTTACCTGATGTACTATGAGTATCTCCAAAGTTTGATTCATTACCATAAATACCAAAAGCAATTCTAGCAATATCATTATATACATCACTAGGTATACCCGCCTCTTTCATTATCTGTTGCTTATTATTTACTAATGCATCAATAAAGGGTTTTGTAGAATTTTGTTGTTCTTCTTTATCTGAAGAATCTGTAGTAAAGAAATCACCAACTGACATTAACCCTCCGGTTTCATTATATACTTCTTCCTCAAAAGCTTCTTGATCAAACAAAGGTCTTATAGGTTGATAATTTAATGTATTCACCGTATAATTAGATCCTTGTTGTTTTTGACTTCTTCCTTTAGAGTCTATGTAATCTGAGGCATAAGTTTCTCTATTATCTTTTGACATTTTTAAAACAGCTTGTCCATCAACCCATTGGAAATTATTACCATCATCTTCTGGTAGTATATACACTGAAGTACCTGCAGGCATCCCTAAATCATATAGAGCTTGTAAATCAGTACATTGACCATTTACACATCCATTACTTGCTCTGTTGTTTTCTAAATCACCATCTTCAAAAAATCCTTTTCTACCTGGCGTTGGGCCATGAATAGCAGTAGCTACATCTATGTCAGTTCCATCTGTATATAAATTAAATGAAGGAACACCTTTACCACCATACTTATTTGGTGAATCAGCATAACTTTCTTTTATATAATATTTACCAGCACCTGTATTTTTATTACCTGCACTCCAATTAGGAATCCACTTACCATTTCTTTTATCTTCATCTGTTATCTTTCCATCTTGATTAAAATCCCACATTTTTGTTACAGTTTGTGCATCACCTTCATTAGATCCAGTAAGAACCTCAAAGTCTAAAATAGACTGCCCACCTCTCCAAACTTCTAATCTTTTTGTTTTTTTATTTACTATAACAAAATGTCCATTAGGATCATTAACCATTTGTGATTTTTTTATAATGTCTTCATCAGATGAATCATTAATATTTTTTCTATCCTCATCTAATAAATCTACATCTTGCCAAGATGGTTCAATAGGTTCAACCATTTCATATGAATCTTGCGGTACTACTATTTGTTGATCTACAAAAATTTCATTAATGTTTGATATATTATTTGCTTGTGCTAACTTTCTAACTGTTGTACCATACCTAGATGCTATTGCTCCAAGCGTATCTCCAGTCTTTACAGAATGATTTACAAATTTAGTTTTGCTTTCTGGTAACTCAATCTCTTGATTTATAGAAATCTTACTTGGATTAGCTATATTATTTAATTCAGCTATCTCATCTACAGTTGTATTATATTTATCAGCTATCCTAGTTAAATTATCACCTGCTTTTACGGTGTAAGTACTTCCTTTTTCTTTTTTAGGTTTTGAGCTTGCAGGTTCAGTATATCTTAGTGGTCCCATATATGGTGGGGTATCATCTTCAACAGGTTCCTGTACATAGTTGCCCATCCACATTTGTGTATAGTCTATGTTGTTTTCTTCATTTTCACCTACTGGACCTGCAAATTGTTTTTTAGGGAGGGAGTCATTATATTTATATAATTGTTTATAATAATCAAATGCTTCATCAGTAGTTGTATTTATAAAGTTTTCTTGTATGTTAGGTCTACCTTCTGTATT
>Ga0222717_10004447_pt1 | contig 10335 bp, 9 predicted proteins | sample C33_18DmetaG_FD_165053 | JGI IMG/M metagenome (GOLD analysis project Ga0222717, IMG submission 165053) | Estuarine water microbial communities from San Francisco Bay, California, United States - C33_18D | ecosystem: Environmental > Aquatic > Marine > Unclassified | place: USA: California...
GACTTGAATCTGTAAGAAAAGTAATTGAATGTTGTATAAAATATAATGTTAAAACCCTAACAATATATGCCTTTAGTACAGAAAATTGGAAAAGACCCATTAAAGAAGTAGATGGACTTTTAGAGCTTTTTTCCAAGTCAATTTCTATGGAATCAAAAAAAATTCATTCAAATAATATAAAATTAAAGTTCATTGGTGATACTTCAATATTTACAGAGCCTCTTCAATTAAAAATAAAAGAAATTGAGAAAGAAACATTTAGAAATAAAAGATTGGTTCTTAATGTAGGACTAAATTATGGAGGGAGGCTCGACATAGTTAATTCAGTAAATAAATTTTATGATAACAAAAAGAAGATAAAAAAAATTACGGAGAAAAATATAAATAATGGTTTATATACAAAAGGGCAATCTGATGTGGATTTGTTGATCCGTACAGGCGGTCAACAAAGAATGAGTAATTTTTTATTATGGCAGTCAGCATATGCTGAGCTATTTTTTTCAAAAAAGTTATGGCCAGATTTTGATGAAAAGGTATTTGTAGACGCTTTATATTTCTTTCAAAATGCTGAAAGAAAATTTGGATCTATTTCAAAGAGTACATAATGTTAAAAGATAGAATCTTTTCAGCAGTTATTTTATTATTAATTTTTTTAGCTTCTTACTTATCTAAAAATCCAACATACTTTTTATCTCTAATTTTTATAGCAAGTGGGATTTTATTTTATGAATTAGCAAAAATATTAAAATTAAAAAGCTTAGCTTTATATGTTTATTGGATATTGTCCCTTGCTCCAATTATTTTTTTCTATTTTTTAATCAGTTTGGATATATTTTTTCTTGATGAGCCAGCTCGCAATTTAAAAAGCTTTTTAATTAATTTTTCAATCCTAATCAGTTTAATCAGTTTAATCTTTTGGTTTGGCCTTGCGACAATGGATATTATATATAAAAAAATATCTTCCAATGTTAAGTTTAAAATTTTTTATGGATATTTTATGGTTTCTCCGATGGTGATTGTAACTACGATTGTATTTACACAAAATAAAATATTATTATTAATACCTTTTATAATGATTTGGGTCTCAGACATTGGCGCTTACTTTATTGGAAAAAAATTTGGAAAGAATAAATTAGCGAAAAATATAAGTCCTGGTAAGACAATCGAAGGAGCCTTAGGCGGATTCTTTTTTAACATTATCTGCGCTTCAATATTAGCTCTCTTCTTTGATGTAAGTTTTTATATTATGTTATTTTTTGCAACAATAATAACTGCACTTAGTATTTTTGGTGATATCTATCAGTCATTTTTAAAAAGACAAGCTAATTTAAAAGATAGTGGATCAATCTTACCTGGCCACGGAGGTTTGTTCGATAGGTTGGATAGTTTCTGCCCTACCTTACCTATATTTTTTTTAGTGTGTAATTATTTATATATAGGAATTCCACCAAAGTTAATTTTATGAAGATCATTTCCATTCTAGGCTCTACAGGAAGTATTGGAAAAAGCACCTTGTCTGTAATTGACCTCCATCCAGAGAGATTCAAGGTTTTTGCATTAGGAGGCTTTAACAATATTGACTTACTTCTAGAGCAAACTATCAAATTTCAGCCAAATTTTATTGTTACTAAAGACCTTGCATCAAAAAAACAATTAATGGATAAGCTGAGAGAAACAAAACTTCATACTGTGGTTCTTTATGGTAAAGATGGATATAGTTTTATTGCCTCGCATGAAAAGGTGACAACCGTGGTAGCTGCTATCACAGGAAGTGCAGGTCTGATTTCTACGATTGATGCCGCAAAAAGCGGCAAACAAATTTTATTAGCTAATAAAGAGTCCATGGTAATGGCAGGAGACTTAATAAATAAAATTTGCTCTGAAAATAACTCAACATTAATTCCTGTAGATAGCGAACATAATGCAATTTTTCAAGTATTTGCTAAAAACAGTGATAACAAAAAGATAAAAAAGGTAATTTTAACTGCTTCTGGAGGCCCATTTAGAAATCATAGCCTTAAGAGCTTAAAAGAGGTGACTGTTGAGGAAGCATTAAATCATCCTAATTGGAAAATGGGAAAAAAAATATCAATTGATTCCGCTACAATGATGAATAAAGGCCTTGAGGTCATTGAGGCCTCTCATCTTTTTGGACTTAATTCAGAAAAAATAGAGGTTGTAATGCACCCACAAAGTATCATTCATTCATTCGTAGAATTTATTGATGGAAGTTCATTAAGTCAGCTTGGGAATCCTGATATGAGAGTTCCAATTGCATATGCGTTGGGCTATCCAGAACGCATTGCTTCTGGTGTTGATGGTGTTTCACTTGATAAATTACCAAATCTTGAGTTTTTTAAACCAGATTTAAAGAAATTTCACTGTCTTGATCTATCTTATCAGTGTTTAGATATGGGTACTGCTCATTGTATTTATCTAAATGCAGCCAATGAGATAGCTGTAGAAGCTTTTTTAATGGGTAAGATCAACTTTATACAAATTCCAGAATTAATTGAAAATACGCTTTTAAAAGCTGAGTCTGCTGATATAAATTCAGTAGAAGATATTCTTGATATTGATAATTTAGCTAGAATTGAAACAATTAGAATATTAAATAAATTGTTTTAAAACATTAATTTATAGTTATAATTTCATGTATATTAATAAGTAAATATCAATCTAAAAGTACTTAGAATCTTCTTAAAGTGATGTTTTTTATGCATTTTATTTAATATACTAAAATCACAATGCTAAAAATTTTGTTTTAAAAAAAACCTTGTTTATTATTTGATTATTTATAATTTCATTAATTCTCAATGACTTAAGGGAATATATTAGTTTTGATATTGTAAATTGCAGTATATAATATCTTTTTTAAAATATTTTCGTTTAATGAAAAAAATCATTTTAATTTTTTTATTGCTTTTATCAATTATTTCGCCTGTACTCGGTGAAGATACAACTATTTCTGATATTAAAGTTCAGGGATTGAAAAGAGTTGATCCTGGGTTAGTTTTCGATAACATTCCTTTTGAGGTAAACACTCCCATAAATGAAGCAAATTTTAGCGAAGCCATTCAGCTTCTATATAAAACTGGTCAGTTTAAAAACATAAGTATAGATTTAGAGGGAAGTATAGTCATCATTAGCGTAAATGAAAAACCTTTAATATCAACAATTACTTTTTATGGAGCCGATGCCATTCAGCCTGAAAAAATTAAAGAAGGTATGCTCCAGATGAATGTTGGTGAAGGGTTGATCTTTAATGAAACAACTTTAAAGAGGGTTAAAACTGAAATTAGCAAACAGTACCTTAACCTAGGTTTGTATTCATCAACCATTGAGACAAAGGTAATCCCTCAAGAGAGAAATCGTGTTGCAATAGAATTTTACATAAACGAAGGCTCTACAGCCAGAATTAAAGAGGTCAAAATAATAGGTGTGAATAATTTTGATGTAGACGACATATTAAGTCGGCTCGACCTAAAGCCAACAAATTTTTTGTCTTGGTGGAATAAAGATGATAGGTACTCTCGACAAGTCTTAACAGGCGATTTAGAAAAAATTCGATCTTTTTACATGAACAGAGGCTATTTGGATTTTGAAATCGGGAATACTACTGTAAGTATCTCAGAATCTAAAAAAAATGTTTATGTTGCAATTGTTATAAACGAAGGCGATAAGTATAAATTTGGGGACATTAAGATAAGTGGAAAATTTTATCCATTAAAGGAAGAGTCAATCTTTCAAAATGATATCAAAACCGTTAAAGGTGACGTATTTAGTAGAAAGTTACTTAATCAATCAACAGAATCAATCAATCAAGAGCTTGGTAATTATGGCTATGCGTTTTCTAATGTAAACCCTATACCAGATGTCGATAAAAATAATTTAACGGTTGGGTTCAATTATTTTATTGAGCCAGGGAAAAAAGTTTATGTAAGGCGAATTAGCTTTATTGGGAATGAAAGAACTCAGGATAAAGTTATAAGAAGAGAGATGAGGCAGTTCGAATCTTCTTATTATGATAAAGAAAAAATTGATCAATCAACTAGACGCTTAAAAAGAACTCAATACTTTGAGGGCGTAGATATTAAAACAGTCTCTGTTCCAGGCATTTCAGATCAAGTTGATTTAACAGTTGCTGTGAAAGAAAAAAATACAGGTTCAGTAAAGCTAGGCGCAGGTGCTAGCTCAGATGAAGGTTTGGTGGGAAGCTTTTCCGTTACACAAGCCAATTTTCTTGGAACAGGTAATACAGTTTCAGCAACCGTCAATACTAGCAGTGTCAATACGGTCTACAGCATCAGTCATATTGACCCTTATTTCACTCTTGATGGAATCTCAAGAAGACTTACAGCTTATTTGAAAGAAACAGATACAAAAGATTTGGATACAGGGCAATATAATAAAGATTCATATGGGTTAGGAGTGGGTTTCGGTATTCCTATGAATGAGTTTGATACAGTAAATATAGGTTTCGATGTTGATTTATCAGAAATTAAACTAGTTGATAACTCTCCTACAAGGTACAAAGAATATTGTGAAGATGTTTCTGGTGGAGATAGCAGTGGTTGTGATCAGAATGAAGCGGTTTTATCATTAGGTTACACCTCCGATAAAAGAGATAGTGCAATATACCCAACCTCTGGTTATAAATATGATGTTAGTGCTGAAGTTACATTGCCATTGCTTGATATGCAGTATTATCAAATCAATGCAAAAGTTGTTGACTATGTTCCATTGACCGAAAAATTTGTTTGGGGCAATAAGCTTGATTTAGGCTATGCACACTCATATGGTGATGACCCTTATCCATTCTTTCAGAATTATTATGTAGGTGGTTCAAGCTCTGTAAGAGGTTATAAAGCTGCATCTATTGGGAAGCAATTTTATGACGAATCACAAGAAGATTTTGTATCGACAGGAGGTACAACGAAAATTGTTGCAAGCACCTCAGTGCTTTTCCCACTCCCTGGAGGGCTGTTAAAAGATCAAGTTAGGCTTGAAACATTTATTGATGGCGGCGGTGTATGGGAGGAGGATGAAAATATAGCATTGGATGAGATGAGATTCTCAGCAGGTTTGACTATTTTATGGGTTTCACCATTTGGTCCAATCAATGTATCATTTGCTAAGGCATTGAATGACGATGCTAATGATGAAACAGAATCATTCCAGTTTGGAATGGGAACAAACTTTTAATATAACTTAATGATAAGAGGTTAAATAAAGATGATTAGAAAATTTTCAGCAATAATATTTAGTATATTTCTCTTGCTACCAATGTCAGCATTAGCTGAAATGGAAATATTCAAAATTGGATATGTTGTTGTGGAGAAGATTTTAAAGGAAGCCCCTCAAACAGCCGCTAGCAATAAAAAGCTTGAAAAAGAGTTTAAATCTAGGACGGATTCTCTTCAAAAGAAAGTTAAAGCCATTCAAAAACAAGAAAAAGATTTTAATAAAAATAGTGTCACAATGTCAGCTACTGAACGTCAAAAATCTCAGAAGAAAATTCAAAACTTAAAAATTGAAATCCAAAGAATTGAAAGAGAGCTAAGAGAAGATATTGATATCAGAAGACGAGAAGAAATTGGAAAATTACAAGAAAAAATAAATGAGGCAATTGAGGAGATGGCTAAGACAGATAAGTATGACCTTATTCTTTACCAAGGTGTAGCTTATGCCTCAAAAGAAATTGATATTACTGATAAACTTATCAAAGTTTTAGGTAAAACTAAATAAAAAAAGTATGTGAATGTTAAAAGAATTTAAGTGTTCAGAATTGGCTGAGATAGTTGGAGGCAAAGCTTCCTCACCCAATTCTACAGTAGATAATATTTCTTCTTTAGATTCCTCAAATGCGAATTCAATCTCCTTTCTATCAGATCCGGCTTATATTCCAAAGTTGAAGGAAACTCAATCTAAAGTTATTTTACTTAAAAAAGATGATTTAAAGTATTGGGAAAAAGACTATATTCTTGTTGAAAACCCTTACCTGGCTTTTTCTAAGATTGCTACTGTATTCAATGAGCTTGGTGAAAATGAAAAACACACCATCCATGAATCTGTTATTTTTGGGAAGAATTCAAAACCTAACGTAAATAATGATATAAGGGCTCATTCTATTATTGGGGATAATTGCTTATTAGGAAAAAATATTCAAATTGGTTCAAATGTTTCAATTGGTGATAATGTTGTTATCGGAGACAATACAATTATTCATAAGAATGTATCCATTGAAAATAATGTAACAATAGGTATTGATTGCGTATTATTTTCTGGTTCAAGAATCGGTACTGATGGATTTGGCTATGCACCAGATGAAGATGGAAGTTGGTCAAAGATTCCACAAACAGGAAGTGTAATTATTGAGAATAATGTGCATATAGGTGCCAATACAACAATTGACTGTGGTGCAATTGATAATACAATTATTAAGACAGGTGTAAAAATTGATAATTTAGTTCATATTGCTCATAATTGCGAAATCGGTGAAAATACAATTATAGCTGCGATGGCAGGTTTCGCTGGAAGTACAAAGATAGGAAAAGGGTGCATGATTGGTGGCGGTGCTAGAATAGCTCCAAATATCACTATTGCGGACAAGACTGTAATTTCACCTACAACAGCAATAGGTAGATCTATAAAAAAAGAAGGACAAAGGTTTACAGGGGCTTTACCTCCATTGAATCACAAAGATTGGTTAAAGTTTGCGGTTAAATTTATGATTAGAAAAGGTATGAAATGACACAAGACACCTCAATGAACATTAATGAAATATTAGACCATCTTCCCCATAGGTATCCGTTTGTTTTGATAGACAAGGTATTATCCTATGAGGTTGGTAAAAACATTGAGGCTATAAAAAATGTAACAATAAATGAACCATTTTTCCCTGGACATTTTCCACATTATCCAGTTATGCCGGGCATTCTAATAGTTGAAGCTATGGCTCAGGCTGCAGCAATATTATCTTTTAAAACAATTAATGACAAACCTAATGACCATTCTGTGTATTATTTTGCAGGAGTAGAAAATGCACGATTCAAGAAACCAGTTATTCCTGGGGATCAACTACATTTGAATGTTTCGATAGAAAGGAAAATTAAAGGATTTTGGAAGTACAAGGGGGTTGCGCTGGTAGGAAATGATGTTGCAGCAGAAGCAGAAATTACATGCATCTTAAAAGAAATCTAAAGGAAAGAGTATTAAATGGAATTTGAGCAAGATATTCATCCTACCGCCATCATTCACCAAGATGCAATATTACATAAAAAAGTAAAGATTGGAGCTTACTCAGTTATTGGGAAGTCTGTTGAAGTTGGTGAGGGCAGTGAAATTGGTAACCATGTGAACATAACTGGCAATACCAAAATAGGCAAATCAAATAAGATCTTTCATAGTTCATCAATAGGTGAACAACCTCAAGATATGAAATATAAAAATCAAGAAACTTACCTTGAAATCGGTGACAGAAATACTATTAGAGAGTTCTGTACAATAAATACAGGTACAGTTGAGGGAAACAAAAAAACTAAGATTGGAAACGATAATTGGATTATGGCTTATGTCCATATTGCGCATGACTGTATTGTAAAAAATAATATAGTTATTGCCAATAGTGCCACCCTTGCTGGGCATGTAGAGGTGGATGATCATGTTGTCTTGGGTGGATTAACAGCTATTCATCAATTCTGCAAAATTGGCCAACATGCAATTACAATGGGCGGTACGTTGCTTTCTCAGGATGTCCCTCCTTACGTTCGAGCTGTAAGTAGGGGGGGGATGGCATTTCCAAATGGAATAAATTCGGAAGGCCTTAAAAGAAGAGGCTTTACTTCCAAAGCGATCAGCGATATCAAGAATGGTTATAAGATTATATACATGAGAGATAATTCAATAGATGAGGCAAAAAAAGAGCTTGCCAAGCTTGCACTGTCTTCATCCGATGTAGGTTTATACCTTGATTTTATTGAGAGATCAAATAGAGGTCTTATAAGATCAAGTGGCTAAAATAGCCATATTAGCAGGCGAACCCTCGGGAGACCTGATAGCTTCTCAGCTGATGTCCCATATATGCTCTAGAGTAAAGAATATCGAGTTTATTGGAGTGGGCGGTCCATTAATGAAACAACAAGGATTAAAGTCCTTTTTCGATTATTCAAATCTCTCTTTATATGGTGTTTTTCAAGTAATTCCAAATATTCCTAAGTTAATTTCTTTAAGATATAAGTTAATCAACTATTTAAAAAATGAGAAACCTGATATTTTTATTGGTGTTGATGCTCCAGATTTCAATTTTTATGTTGAAAAGAAACTTAAACAAAGCGGTATACCAACTTTTCATTATGTTGCTCCATCAGTTTGGGCATGGAGACCAAAAAGAGTCTATAAAATAAAAAAATCTACTGATCATATATTTTCTATTTTTCCTCATGAAAAACCATTGTTTGAAAAAGTTGGAATAGAAACAACTTTTGTTGGGCACCCTTTAGCAAATAACATCCCATTAAAATCAAATATGAATGAGTATCGTAAGATATTTAAGCTTGATCGTAAGGAACTCGTAATAGCACTTTTACCAGGAAGCAGGATGGGTGAGTTGAAAGCACATACTGATACCCTGCTTAAAACAGCCCAAAATCTTCTAGAAGTTCATCCAGGCGCTAAATTTTTAATACCAGCAACCAATGATAAAAATATTAATTTTATAAGAGGTCGGATTAGAAATAATCCTACTAAAAACCTTAAACTGATTAAAGGTAAGGTTGACGAAATACTGAGTTCCGCAAATATCGCTATAGCTGCTTCAGGGACTGCATCTCTGCAAATTGCATTACATAAAAAGCCAATGATTATAATTTATAAGGGCTCTTGGATTTCATATTTTATTTGGAAAATGATACGTTTAATCCCAAACGTTAGTTTGCCGAATATTTTACTTAATGAAAATTTTGTACCTGAAATGCTACAACACAGAGCAACGCCAAATTTATTAAGCGAAAAAGCATGTAAGATTATTAATGATAAAAAATACTCAAACAAAATTGAGTTTAAATTTACTAAACTTCATAAAGATTTAAAAAAGAATACATCATCTTTAATTTTTAAAATAATAAAGCCTTACCTTAAATGACCCTTATTTGTGGCGTGGATGAAGCAGGTAGAGGTCCTTTATGCGGACCAGTTTTTGCTTCAGCAGTTATTTTAGATAATAATCTGAAAATAAAAAATCTAGATGATTCAAAGAAAATTTCTCCAAAAAAAAGATATGAAATATATGAGGAGATAAAAATAAAATCTTTTGAATATACCTTTGCATCTGCAAGTGTTGAAGAAATTGACAAATTAAATATTCTAAATGCTTCATTACTGGCAATGAAAAGGGCAATACTAATGCTAAAAAATAAGCCTGCTGAATGTTTTATTGATGGCCTTTATACCCCTAAAATAATGGGATGTAATTTAACAGCAATGATAAAAGGCGATTCATTAATCCCCTCAATATCAGCAGCTTCAATTGTTGCTAAGGTCGAGAGAGATAATTACATGGAATCTTTGCATGAATTATTTCCACAATATGAGCTTAATTCACATAAGGGATACCCTACAAAAAAACATATTTTTCTTATTAAAAAATTTGGTGTGAATAAGATTTATAGAAAAACCTTTAAGCCTATTAAAGACTTAATTTAATAGGAAGACGCATAGTTTTTTTGAAAGATCTGGTATTTTATTCTGACGCCATTGCTTTAATGCTTCACTTACTATTTTTTGATTGGTATCAGTCAAATTAGTTGCCACACAGAGCTTTAAAGATTCATTATCTATTTTCAAAATATCTGTTAATAATTTATTATTCCGATATGGTGTTTCAATAAAAATTTGTGTTTCCTGTTTTGCCTTTATATTTATTTGAATTTCTTTAAAAAAGTCTGCTTTTTTATTTTCCTCAATAGGAACGTAGCCGTGAAAGCAGAAGTTTTGCCCATTAAATCCTGATGCCATTAAACTTAAAATAATAGATGAAGGACCTACCAAAGGAGTCACCTTAATTTTGAGCTCATGAGCTTTAGAGACTATTAAAGCTCCTGGGTCAGCAATACAAGGTGTTCCTGAATCAGATAATAACCCTAAGTTTTCTCCAGCAAGGAGTGGTTCAAGGTAATCTTCTATTGATGCTAAAGAGTATTTTTTGCTATGTTCAATGATGTTTAGATCTTGGAGGTTATGATCTAGATTGAGTTTTTTAAGTGCTTTTCTTGCAGTTTTTGGATTTTCAACAATAAAATTTTTAATTTTTTTTAATTTTTTTTTGTCTTCCTCTAA
>Ga0222717_10004449_pt1 | contig 10332 bp, 4 predicted proteins | sample C33_18DmetaG_FD_165053 | JGI IMG/M metagenome (GOLD analysis project Ga0222717, IMG submission 165053) | Estuarine water microbial communities from San Francisco Bay, California, United States - C33_18D | ecosystem: Environmental > Aquatic > Marine > Unclassified | place: USA: California...
CGTGATGTTGATGAGCAACTAATTAAGAGATACGGTGATCAAGGAATCACTGGATTAATGGAACTTTTAGGTTCTAAAAAAGAAACAACAGCAAATAGTTTTGAGCACTATGAAGAAACTTTTCTTCACAACACTTTAACAGGTGCTATTAGTAGTGGTGCTCTTACAGTAGACCCTACCGATACTGACGGAGACGACACTACTGCAAATAAACAATCAGCTGTTCGTAAAGGTGATTTATTACTAGGTGCTTCTGGTGCTATGTACTACGTTGCAGTAGCAACTGATGGAGATACTTACACCCTTAAAGATGTAGGTGATGGTTCTTTAGCTGCAGCAGGAGATACAGAATTTGCAATCGTAGGTAACGCTTACGCAGAGCAAACTGATCAAGGTGTAGGTTTAGTACCTAAAGTACACCACTATTCAAATAAGTGTCAAATCATTAAAGAGTCGTTTGTAGTTTCAGGTTCTGAAGCAACTAACGCTGTTTATGTAAAAGTTAACTCTCCTGAGAGTGGATCTGGATACTTATGGTACTTACAAGGTGAGGCTGATACTCACCAACGTTTTATGGACTACTCTGAGCTTGCAATGATTGTAGGTGAATCTGCTGTAGGTTTAGATCAAGGTGCTGCTGGAGACTCTGCTGATGGTGCAGTTAATACTACAGAAGGTCTATTGAAGTTTATTGAAAACAAAGGTCAATCTATGGATCTTGGTTCTTCAGCAATTACAATGGCTGACTTTGATGCTGCTGTTAAGTCTTTAGACAAGTACAGAGGTTCAAAAGAAATGGCTCTTTACGCTGGTATCAATTTATCTTTAGATATTGATGACTTATTAGCTTCTCAAGGTGCTTACGCAGCAGGTGGTGCTAACTATGGTACTTTTGCTAACAACAAAGATATGGCATTGAACTTAGGTTTCAACTCGTTCTCTCGTGGTGGTTATACTTTCCACAAGAAAACTTATGACCTATTTAACAGACCTGACTTGTTAGGAGCTGCATCGTTTAAATACAATGGTTTCGGTATGTGTATCCCTATGGACTCACAACGTGATGCTAAATCTGGTGAGAAGATTCCTTCGTTAAGAATGCGATATAAAGCAGCTAACGGATACTCTCGTGAGATGGAGCACTGGTTAACTGGTGGTGCTGTTCTACAAAACAAAACTAACGGTAAAGATGAGTTGAAGTGTAACTACAGAACTGAACGTGGTTTTGAAGGATTTGCTCCTAACCGTTTCTTATTGTTCAAAAAATCATAATTATTAATATATAAAAAAACATAAGAAAATGGCAAAATATATTCGATTTAAAGATGGTGCTAATGATGAGCATGCAGTGTCTGCAGAAATGATTAATGGAGCTTATATTACAGCTGCCGCTACTATCATTTTTTATGTAAGACCCATTGACCCATCTGTAGCATCAAGTAGTACTATTACTCTTACGGTTACTTCTGGTCATAATGCTGAAGTATTAGATGAAATACTTGGAATGTTGTTTAAAAACGATGTTGCAGTTGCAGAAGTAAGTTCTGCTCATCCGTATATTGCTACAGTAACATTTGTAGAAGGAGCTTAATAGCTAACAACTATTAATTATATATTACTGGAGGGGGCTTTGTACCCCTCCTTTTATAAACTTTAAGTTAATTTTAGAAAATAATTATTATGTCACCAACAAAAAGAAAGGCTGTAACGCCTCCAAATACTACTAAGGTCGTAGCTCAAGCTCCCATAGTACAAAAAAAATTCACTCCTCAGTTTACAAACAAACAACAAGAGTACAAACCAAATGTATATAGATTAGTCACTAAGGCTAAGAAAAGAAATGGTATGCCTCAATTCCCTGTTGTGTCTTTAATAAAGGCTGAGGATATTATATTTGATCCTGAAACAGGAGAGAATAGAAAAATTAGATACATCCCTGGAGAGGCTTCTATATTTGCAGATGAGCAACCAGAGACAGCTAAAATGAGAGAACCTATATCTTTTAATAATGGTTTCTTATTTGTTCCTCATACAAATCCTACCCTTATAAAGTATTTAGATACTTGTAATGTTAATGGTAGCAACCCACACAGAATCAAGTCTAAATCTATTTTATTTAATTTAAAAGACGATAAGAAGTCTGCACAAGATAAAATAGCTAAAGTGGCTGATGTTATGGATGCTGTACAAGCAGCTCTTAAAATGCCTTTAAATGAGCTTGTAGGGTATGCTAAGGTATTAGGTGTCAACACTAACAAGAGTGTAGATGAGATTCGTTGGGATATGAAGATCCAGGCAGAGAAGAATCCTAAAGGTTTCTTAGCAGGATTAAATGACCCTCGTACAGAGATGAAGCAGTTATTACTTATGGCTGAGGAATCAGGTATTATATCTATGAAGAAAACAGCTGTAACTTGGGTATCCTCAGGTAATACAATATGTGTCCCTGCAATTGGAGTTAAGCCTATCGAAAGAATGGTAGACTTCTGTTCTGAAGGCGAGGGAGAGCAGATATACGCAGAGATAGAGCGTAGACTGCAAGCGATTAATGGATAATGATTTAATATAATATATGCTTAAAGGGGGACTTAACAGTCTCCCTTTTTTATTATACCAATTTATTTCGTACTTTTGTCTCTATTAAATTATGATATAATGACGATTGATGAAATATACAGACTGGTGCAAACCTTTGCTAATAAAGAGCAGAGAGGTTTTATAACGCCAACAGACTTTAACTTACTAGCTAAACAAGCAGAACTAGAGTTGTACAATAAAAGGCTTTCTATAATGATGGAGAAGTCTCAACCTAAGAAATCTGCAGGGTTTTACGCAGAGAGTTTAACCCCTGAATTAGCAGAGCAAGATATAGCTTCGTTCTTAAAAACTGAAGAGGTGACGGTAGATACTGAATCTAGTATAGCACACGTTGGTTCTTCTGGTTCTTTACTTACAGACTACATTGTCTCAATATCTACAGCAGACGCTGAGGCTCAGACAATAAGTACTAACGTACCAGTAGAGATAGTAAATAATAAAAACATTAATCAGATACTTAGAAGTAGTTTGGTTAAACCTTCAGCCTCTTATCCTATAGCCTTAATTGGAGGTTCTGCAAGTAATGCAAAAGTAATTAATGTATTTCCTGACAGCATAAAGTCAGTAACTGTAAATCATTATGTAAATAATTCTTCTCCAAAGTGGAGTTATGTAACTATAGCAGGTAAGCCTGTTTACGATGTAGGAGGTTCTACTCAGTTTAAGTTCTCTAATAGAGTTCATGGAGAGTTAGTGGTTAAGATACTAGAATACCTAGGTGTCACCATTAGAGAGGTAGAGGTAGTTCAGTATGCACAGAATAAGGAAGCAACACAAGATAATTAATTATGGCAGCAGATTATACAAACATAGACGAGCTAATTAACGACTTTCAGCTAATGATAGACGATACTTCTTTTGATAAGGAGGCTCAGATATACCAACTTAGATTGCTTGCAATGCAGGGCTTAAGAGAGCTTTCTTTTGATGCAGGTCAGGAGGTTAAAACAGATACCTTAACTGTTGATAGTTCGCTTCAAGTAACTCTGCCTGTAGATTACCTAAAACTAATTAGGATTGGGTATAGGGGTGCTGATGATCAGATCCACCCTTTAGGTTATAGAGATGATTTAACTTTAGATAATTCTATAGCAGCTCAAGTTAATGATGACTTATACGATGAAAATAACCCTTACTACCACGTAGACTTGGGTAAAAAGTTTGGTATAGGTGGGGGTAACAATAACTTAGGTTATTACAGGTTAAATAAAAATGATAATACGATAAACTTCTCTTCTGAGTTGTTAGGGAAAGTTCTAGTTATAGAGTATATAGCTGATCCAGCTTTAGATACAGCCCCTAGAGTCCACAGGTTTTGTGAGGAGGCTCTACGTTCTTACATATACTTTAAGTACATACAAAGAAAAAGAGGTATACCTGCTAACGAGAAGCAGGCTGCTAAGAGAGCATATTTTAATGAGAAGAGACTAGCTAGGGCTAGAATGATGAACTTCAATAAGGAAACTGCAATGCAGGTTTCTAGAAAAGCATTTAAGCAATCACCTAAGTTATAATAAACAATGGCACAAGATAAAAGAGTATTTACAGGTGGGATGGATAAAGATTCTGATCCTCGCCTGATTAAGAATGGTGACTATAGAGACGCTTTAAATATTAGAAATATATCTTCGTCTGATGGTACTTCAGGTTCTGTTGAGAATATAGAGGGTAATACTATTGTACCAAATCAAACTTTTATAGATGAGACTACTGAAATTGTAGAGATAACTCCTACTCCTGATGGTAACTTTGAGCTTGTTGATTTAGAGCCTAGTCAGTCATTTTTAGAGCAAAAGTTAATTTTTACTGGGCCAGAGAAATTTGGATTTAATTATTCTTTTGAGATGGCTTATCTTGATTCGGCTGTTGGCACTAATGAAGGCACAGAATCTTTTATTTCAATAGGAGGAACTCATAATTATTCAGGAAACACTACTAGTACAGCCACAGCTCAAACATTATATGGAATTTTTGGTCCTGGAGCAGTTTTGTCTAATTTCTCAATTCCAGACATTAACACTGGTAATACAATAACAATTCAAGCAGACCTTGATTTTGGTCCAAATGAACCATTAACAGGAGGTAAAACTCTTACAGTTACCCTTAGAACAACTCAGGCTAACGGAGACTTTATTTTTCAAGTTAATGGTGGTAACCCTGGAGAAGAAGTAGGAGATGAGCCATTTGCTTTAACACTATCTGAATTTGCTTTAACAAACATTGAATTTTTAGGTAACGCAATTTTTGTCACTTACGAACAATCTTTTAGTCAAGTAGCTTCTGGAGTTGATACTAACATAGATGATGAAGATAATTCTTTTGGTATTGGTCCAGCAGTGCCTTTAAATAATACTGAATATGAGCTTGCTATAAGTGGTAATACGCCATCATCACCAACATCTCCTACAGATGCTGATGTTGATATATTTTCTTATGAAATAATAGGTGATGGGGGAAGTCCTGATGATTATTTAGTTTTACCATTTTTTAGTTTAAGTAGTCTTGTAGATAAGTTTGAGTCTGGATCTGAGTATGAGTTTAGTGGAGGTAAGACTAATTTTTCAGAGGCTTTTACTTCTGCCATTGATAATGGTGAGTTTGGAAGCGTCTTAGTTTCTGGAGGTAAAGGAACAACAACATCTGTTGATTTACAGAAAACTGACTTTACATCTAGTACAAAACTTCAAGGTTTAAACAGTGGTGCTGCAAGAAATAGCTCTACGACAAATACTTTTTCTCAGCTAGAATATTATTACAATAGTGACGAAGTAATAGAGGGAGATGGATTTTCCATATCAAGTGGTACACTAACTTTTAGTGGTGAGGATGTATTATCTTCTAACTCTTATATATTAAAATCTCCTATAATAAGGAACAAAACATTTAAAATTAGCTTAACTGTAAGTGGTTTAAGCAGTGCAGGTAAAACTTTTGATTTAAGCTCTGCTAACACTTCTATAGGTAATGTTTCTAAAGATGGTAATTTTGAGTTTACATTTGACTCTGAGACTGATTCTTCTACAATATCTATTATTTTTAATAATAATTTTGTTAGTTCAGATTCTGTAGTTATAACTAATCTTAGATTATTTTTATTAGATGAGCCAACGAACAAACTATCTATTAGACTTGCTTGCCTTAACTCTTCAAGATTTAACTTAGCATTTGCGTCTAGCGAGAGTGAACTTAAAGAAAGTTTATCTGGAGGGGTTTTCTCTGATAGTCTTAGGGCTTGGTATCCTGGTGTTGGTTTAACACTACTTAAAAAATCTGCAGGTTCTGGAGATGTAGTACCTATACCTGAGGATTTATATAACCTACAAGTAGATCTTCAAACAGCATTTAACAATATTACGACCCTTAACGATACTATTTCTCAAAATTCTACAGAGTATCAAAATAGTTTGGCTGATCTTAATTTATCTTTAACTAATTCTCAAAATAATGCAGCTGAAATTAATGCTGATTTATCTGCTGCTAATGCTCTTAATGATGCTTTAGAGGCTAATCTAGACAGTATATATAATGCTTACACTACTTTAAATAGTCAAGTTAACGATATTACAACTGAGAATATAGCTGTTAATCCTGTTGGGAGTACATATGCTCAGACAACTCAAAATATAATTAGTGGTTTAAGTGCTATTAATCAAGCTATTCAAAGTCTTAATAACAATAATACGATAACTAACAGTGATTTAACTGAGCAACTTAACGCTCAAATAACAGCAAATAATGAATTACAAGCATCTTTTAATGCAAACCTTTCAGAATTACAAGGTGCAAATGAGAATGTATTAAGTCTTTCTGATGCTAATGCTAATCTAGATAATACTATATTTAATCTTGAATTTCAAATATCTGAATTTCAATCTCAAATATCTAACCTTCAAGATCAAATATCTAGTGCTAGTATTACTCAACAAGAATTAACTTCTATTATCGTTGCAGGTATAGCTACTGTAAAGGACTTAAAATCTCAATATGTAACTCAAAAAAATATTTATCAAAATGTTTCATCAGATGTCACAACACTTAGTAGTGACGTACAAAGTGATATAAGTGAGCAAATAGATTTACTTGAGACTAATATTTCTTTGATTGATAATTATATCGTAACAAGTCCAGAACCAATAAATTTTTTAAGTAACCCTAACTTTGAAGGTTCTGACGGTTATTATAGTTTTAGTACTAGTTATGTTAATTTTGATCACCCAAACGGTGTTGAAATAGATAATACTGCTAGTTATTACTCTAATAGAAGATTTAGAATATCTTTACCTGATAGTATTAAAAACTCAGATACTCCCACTGTTATTACTTATGCTATTAAAGCTCACTCTGTTAATAGTACCTTTAGTTTAGACTTAAAAAAGGGTCCTAGTGGAAGTTGGGCAGAGGAGACTATAAGAGTTATTACGAACACAGACCTTCATACAGGAACTTTTACATATGATCCTAACCTTGTAGAAGAACAAGGTTATTTATTCATCAATGCAACCTCTGGTAGTAGTAGTATAGTAATTGAATCCATTGAACTTTTTTCTGATGTTGACGTTACCACTACTATTCAAGACGTAACTAACTTAACAAATCTTTTATCTAGTCTTGATAACACTACCTTAAGCACCCAACCTTTACTTGACGGATTAAATGAATTACAAATTGAGGTAAACTCTATCAACTCAACTATAGAGTCTTATAGTGTTAATTTAGGTTCTTTGTATACTAATTTATTTTTACTTCAAAGTTCTGTAGGAGAAGTTATAACTCAATTAAGTATAGATAGTAGTATATCTCAATCTCAAATAGATCAGGTCTCTTCTGATTATAATGCTAGCAATGATGATTTAAGCAGTCAGATTAATAGCCTATATAGTTTAGTTACCCTATTAAATACTCAAATAGGAGAGATACAGTCTGGTAATACAGGAGTAAACCCTTTAAATGTAAATAAGTGGTTAATGACTTTAACTGGTGGTCTACCAGTATTAGCTAACGGTCAATATCCTTCTACTAATTTTATAAAAAAACTAAAAATAACAAACACAGATGGGTGGTTTTTAGAAGATGATCAAGTTCTTGAATTAGAATTAATGCAACTTGCATATCTAACTTATCAATATTTTAGAAGCGATACTAATATATCTTCGTCAGCTAACCAAGAGTTATCTAGTTTTGTAAAAAATGCAAACGTTTTTTCTAATAGAACATATTATAATAACGACCTTTATGACCCTCAAGGTAATTTTATAAGTCCTGGGGCTATATTTCATATACCGTTTTATAATGAAATTGGACTTGCAACTTTTTTAACAGTTAAAATACTAAATCAAAACTTTGAAGAATTGCTCGATGAAGATGGTATTATAATTAATAAAGGTAGTACTCCTATGTCTGAGGTTTCAGAGTATGTTATAGGTCAAACAGGAGAAGCTACTGGTCTTCAGGTAGAGTTTCTCTCTACGGTTAGTGGATGGGAGTTCGAGGTTGTAGATCAAAATGAAAATAGTACTCCTTTAGATACTTCACAACAATCAGTAACATTGTTTCAAGACAGTTCTAATTCATATACTTGGAATACTAATTTTGGGACTAGCACTCCTAATGCCCTAGGTGGTGCAAATTACCAACTTCACTTTGAAAATGTAGGGCAAATTGACTTAGGCGATGGTGGAGAAACAGTGGAGGGCAATGGTCAAAGAAGTTTAAGGGGTTCTGTTGAGAGTTTTGTAGATCAAGCCACTACAGATAGTTATTCTATGAGTGACGTTGAAGATATTGATGACCTTATTTACCCTTCTGTAAAATCAGATATTATAGTAAGGAAGTCTACAAATAGACCTCCTAATTTAACTAACTACATTTCAGGGGCTAAAAAATATATAACAAACACTTTACTTCAAAGAACTAGTGTTAGGTCTAATCTAAGTTCTAAATACAAATGTATAGGTACTTACGAAGATAAACCTAAGAGCTGCGTTTATTATTTTATAAATGACACATCTTATAATAATTATGATTCTATATTAGAATACAGTCTTATAGATGATACGGTTAGGGTTGTTTATCAAGACGGTCGAGTAGGTAGTAATGGCTTAGTTGATAACATATTAAACTTCAGTAACAACAAGGCTATTACAGGAGTAAATAAGATAGATGACATACTTTACTGGACCGACAACCTTAATAGACCTAGGAAAATTAATGTTGAGTTAGCTAAGAAAAACGAGGTTAATATAGATAACGCTGTTAAGTTTGAAGAGATTTACTATAATGGTAACGATAGTTCTGCGTTTTTAACTTATGAAAGCATAAATAATAAATTTAATATTGGAGATGTAATATACACTCAATCTAGTTATGAAGGTGTAACATCATACAATGGCTATGCTGAGGTTACTGGTATTGTTAGAAAGATGCCTGATAGTATTACCTTTAATGTCGATAGTACAGACCAAGTTATAGTTAGTGCTGAATTATCAAGTAGTCAATTATCTCCTGGAGAGTACATTGGTATATTAGATAGTAATAACTTTCCTAGATATTATCGTGTTGAAAGCATAAATGGAAATACTATAACTACAGTTCAACCTGTAACATTTACACTTAATAATGCTAAACCTTTACAGCTACCTACTGGTAATCATACATCTGCTTTAATAACTAACTGTCCTTTCCTTGAGAGTTTTACGGAGCTACCTGGTATACTAATGTTTGCAGATCCAAAGGATGCTTACTCACCATTAATAAGCTATGGTAACTACGAGGATAAGATGCGTTACTTAGATGTTGTTAAGCATCAACCTAACAACAGACCTGTCATTAATCCTAGTCATGACGAAGGCTACGCACACAATAATATACTAGATAACTTATTTCAGTTTAAGTATAGATATATACACTGTGATAATGAGAATACTTCTTATAGTGGTATATCTAATATATATATAGATCCTGAGTTTGCTAGAAATACACCATTAAAGTTTTCTGAATATAATAAAACAGATAATAATCTTGGTGTAGGTTATGTAGATGCTATATCAGACGTTAAGAAGATAGAGATTGTAGCTAGGAAAGGTAACGATGGGGAGTTCTTTTTAGTAGAGACAGTTCAGAATAACTTCATTAAGTACCTAAAGATTAGAAAGAATGAATTAATATCTTCTGCAGACAGTGGTTTAAATCCTGCTGATTATCATTTTAACGTAGATAGATCTTCAATTAACTTTAAAAACAATGGTGTATATCCATTTATAGATAAGGCTGAGTCAGACAAGTTATTTGATGCTGTACCTAAGTTAGCTAAAGCTCAAACTATAATATCTGACAATAGGTTAACTTATGGTAACGTACTAGAGGGTTACGACAACACACCTTTAGTTGTTAAGAGTACTTTTGAAACCGATAATAAACCTAAGATTGAGACTACAGACTCTGGTCTTTTGGTTTACGCAAGCACAGGTACTAGTCACTTATTAGAGAACTTAACTACTGGTAATAATTCAATTGCTGAAAGCTCTAAACTGTGTTTAGCTATAAGTAATGAAGTTGGTGGAAACAAATGGAAACCTTTTAAAGGTGAGAATTGTAATGTTAAGTTTTATTTAGAACTAAGTGGTTTAGATCTTAATGATGAAAACTCTCAGTCTTTAAATTTAGACTTAGGATTCTCTATTGGTAGAAAAATAGCTTTAACTTTCGGAGGTGAAACAAAGTATAGAACTGCTAAAA
>Ga0222717_10004451_pt1 | contig 10328 bp, 12 predicted proteins | sample C33_18DmetaG_FD_165053 | JGI IMG/M metagenome (GOLD analysis project Ga0222717, IMG submission 165053) | Estuarine water microbial communities from San Francisco Bay, California, United States - C33_18D | ecosystem: Environmental > Aquatic > Marine > Unclassified | place: USA: California...
GAACCTCTCAGGCGCTCTTAGTGCTAACTACAGTGACCTAGCTAACCAGTACTCTCAGCTTGCCTTAGATCTTGAGCTTAACGGTAAGAAGGCTGGAGCTAGTATTGGTGTAGTAGCTGGTGGCATCCGTATTTCCACGGTGGATAATGTAAGACAAAACACAGATCGTGTTCCACCATCCTTCCGTAGAGACAGATTTAAAAACCCACCAAGTTACAGTGGTGATGACTACGATTATAGCTAAGGGGTAGGTAATGGCATTCTCAAGAGGTTATAACCTACTCAAGATGGTAGAGGAGTTTGGTGAACCACTTACTCTACGCAAGAAGACTACAGCAGGAACCTACGATCCTACTACTGGGTCAGTGACAGGTTCAGCTACAACCGACTACAACTTTGAGGGTTACTTCTACAACTACGATCAAGGTATCATAGCCAATGTAGATGAGATCCGTAGAGGCACCCGTAAATGTGTAGTACCAGCTTTAGGATTAGAAGTAGAACCCGATGACGAAGATCAGATTATTGGTAACGGTGACACAGTTAATGTTATTTCTGTTGTTACTATATTTTCTAATGGGGTCAAGATTTGTTTCTTGTGTGATGTGAGAGAGTAATGAAGACCACTTTAAAAGTTCTTCCATCTTTGCAAAGAAAGTTAGATAGCTTAGAAAATCTAGTTGAACAACAAGTGGAACGTAAGTTAGTCGACATAGCGGAAAGTGCAGTTACATTATCACCTGTAGATACTGGTGCTTATGTCACATCTTTTTCTTTTTCTGTTGGAAGAGGTAGACCTAGAGGTAAAAGTTCTAGGGGTAGACCAAAGGGAAATGGACAAGCTATGCGTCAGGAAGGTTTAGATAACCTTAAGAATGATTTAAAGAAAATACCCTCTTTAATGGACACTACAAGTATAACTCTTCGTAACAATAGTCCTCATGCTACTGCTGTTGAGTATGGTGGCAAGGGTTGGATAACCCCGCCTTACTTTGTCTTCACTAAACTGAGAAATATTCATGGCTAGTATCTATAATGACATACGTGCAGCACTTGAGAACAAGTTAGCTAATACCTCTAATTTACCTAGTGGCATAGCTTATGAGAATGTCTCATTTAGCCCAACGACAGGTACAAGTTACCTACAGACTAATTTCCTCCCGACACTTCGTAGACCCGCTGTAAGAGGTTTAAACCCACAACAGAGATACGATGGTGTGTTTGTTGTAACTGCCTACACCCCAGAAGGTAATGGCCCCGCCGCTGCTGATGCCTTAGCTAACACTATCCTAGAGGCTTTTGAAGCAACCACTAAAATCTCCTATACTGGGGATGAAACAATAACTGTATCTATAGACTACGCTGAAAGACAGCAAGGTTTCTTAGATGCGCCTTGGTACTACGTTCCGATTAATATCGGATGGTACGTCTATAATAATTAGGAGAATACATTATGGCCTTCGCACAAGGTTCTCGTTCCAGTCTATCGTACATTGTGGAAAGCACATTTGGTACGACTCCATCTGGTAACTTTACAAACTTACCCTTCAGTACACACTCTTTGAACTTAACTAAAGATCGTGTAGCTGGTACTGACATTCAAGCTGACCGTATGCCTAGACATGATCGTCATGGTAACCGTCAGGCTGCTGGTGACATTGTAGCTGACTTACGTGATGCTGACTTCGATGTCTTTCTAGAGTCAGCTATGTTAAACACGTTTTCAACTAACGTCCTTAAGGTTGGTACAGCACCTAAGTTCTTCTCTATTGAAGATTATGCTGCTGACATTGACCAAGCACGTTTGTTCACAGGCATGACAGTTTCTACTATGGGTATCTCTCTAGCCCCTAACCAGATGGTAACAGCTACCTACGGTATGGTTGGCAAGGACATGACTATTAGTGGTACTGAGAAGACACAAACTGCAAACTCAGGATCTGCCCCTTTTGATGCTTACTCAGGTACATTAGCTATCGGTAACGTTAATGGCACACCCTCCACATCAGCTATCGTAACTGGTATGGACTTTACTCTGACTAACTCCTTCGCACCTACCTTCGTAATTGGTAGCGATAGTGCGCCACAGTTAGAAGTTGGTCGTGCAGAAGTAGAGGGAACTCTATCAGCTTACTTTGAGGATGCAGCTTTAATCAACCGTTTCTTGAATGAAACTGAGACTGAGCTTGAGGTAACTGTGGGTGATGGTAGCAATACTATGAAGTTCGCATTCCCACGGGCTAAGATTAACAGTGCAGACGTAGGTGTAGATGGCCCAACTAGCCGTGTCATCTCTATGTCATTCGTAGCACTCTACAACACAACAGACGCAAGTAACTTAGTTATTACTCGCTCTGCATAAGTTCCCTAGCTAGGGTGGGGAGGCATTGGTGTCGGGTCTGATGCTTCCCCTTTTAACAAACTAACCCGACAACTTTTCACCCCGACAATAAGGAAACTCGACATGGACTTAAAGAATTTAACCCCGACTAGCGACACTGTAGATGTCACTATTGTACATCCTACTAACTTTGATGTCTTGACTAATGATGACGATACACCAATGGTTATCACTGTATATGCACCACACTCTAAAGAATACAAGGCTGCTGTACATGAGCAAACTAACAAACGTCTGAAGCAAGCACAGAATAAGAAGAAGGTAGAGATTACAGCAGAAGACCTAGAGGACGCTACTTTAGACTTACTTGCCAAAACTACTAAAGGCTGGAAGATTACTTATGGTGGTTCTAAACCTAAGTTCTCTATCGCTAAGGCCAAAGAGATTTACGCTGAAGTATTCTGGATAAGAGATCAGATTGAGGAAGCAGTAGCTAACTCTCTGGATTTTACGAAGGCCTGATTGAAGAACTGGTTGATTATGCAGAGCATGAGTTCTCTATAAGTAGACCAGACAAGTCAGGCACATCAGAACGTGAACACTTAGAACAAGTAGAAAGGCAGACTGGACACAGACCAAAAGCATTAGATGGCCCCGACTTCCCATTGCTTATGTCTCATGTTTGGTCTGCCTTTGTTGTATTAAACGCAAGTAGAACGATGGGGTTCTCAGGCCCAAACCCGATAAGTTATCAAGAGATAAAAACATGGAAGGAGCTTACAGATACACCATTGTCTTCTTGGGAGATAGAGGCAATAAAACGTGTTGATGTAGTCTTTATGGGTATAGCTAATGGCTGACGATTTAGTATTAACCGCCGATGTATCTTCTATAGTTAAAGCTAGGAGAGACATTAAAAAGTTTGCTAAAGATAGTAAAGATGCTTTCGATGTAGTGAACTCAAGAATGAAATCTGCTGGTACTGCCTCACAACTAGCTTTTGATAGAATATCTCAAGGTGCTAACAAAGCTGGGAATGCTGTAAAGACATTTGAAAACACCAGTCGAAAGCGGATGAGAAGGGTGGAAGTCATTGCTCAACAAGCTGGTTATCAGTTTGGAGACCTTGCAATCCAAATACAAGGTGGAACTAATGCTGCTGTAGCTCTGGGACAACAGGGTTCACAATTATTAGGTTTCTTTGGACCAACGGGTGCAATAGCTGGTGCTGCTTTAGCTGTTGCTACAGGTTTGATTGCACCTTTTGTAAAAGCTAGAAAAGAGGCATCAGACTTTAAAGAGACTTTAGAGGAGGTGGGTAAAGAAATAAACACTATCACCTCTTATAGGGACTTATTAAATGAAGCATTAACTACACCATTCTTAAAAGGTCAAGAACACCTAACATCCTTCTTTGAAAGTTTAACAAAAGAGAAAGAAAAGGCCGCTAGGGAAGCCCTTAGAATTGGACTTGGCACTATAGATGGTGGTGAAGGGCTTCTTAGGACTATGCAAGATGAACTTGACCCTTTAGAGCAGGATATTAGAATTAGAAGCCAGTTTGGTGCTGGGGCTGAGTTAGAAAAGTCTATAAGTAAAGCAACTGCACTTAAAGGTGCCATGTTAGACATTGCTAAAGCTCTTGCGGGTTCTGACGCTGAATCAAAGAGTCTGACTCAAAACTTAGAAGATCTTTTATTAGTCTCTGAGAAGTATGGGGATACAGTAGCCTCTGGAATACGAGATCTCATAGTTCAAGCAGGCCTAGAATCAGAAGTAGAGAGAATACTTAAGGGTAGGGTGCAAAGTCAGAAAGAATCTAATACTTTAACGTCTGACATTAATGCAGGTCTTGCTAAAGGAGCGCAAGATGCGATTGATCATCGTGAAGAACTTCAGAGTCAACTTAGAGCTTTGCAGCAGCAATTTAATTTAAGAACTAATCTAGCGGGGCTTGAAGGAAAAGACTTATTAGCTCAGAAACATAAGAATGAACTAGCCGCATTAAACTTGAAGTACCTTGGGGAAGGTGTTTCTGAAACCGACAATTATCTAATCTTAGCTAGAAAGGCTCTGGTCATAGCGCAAGAGCAAGAAATGGCAGCCTTTATGACAGCAGAGAATATAAAGAAGCAAGCTGAAGAAGAAGATAAGAAACTAGGGTTTATGAGAGCTATGCAAGCCTCTATGGAGGAACTTGGCAGAGGACAGGCTGAAAGAGACAGAAAAGCTGCTGCTGCCGCCAGAGAAGCGGAGAGGCAACGAGAGTTAGAACAAAGAGAAAAAATAAGAGTGGCTATTCAGAAGCAAAACGAAGAAACTGAGAAGCTAAAGAACACCGCTGATCAATTAGCTGCACCCTTCGATACTGCCTTTATGTCTATTGTAGATGGAACTAAGTCTGTACAAGATGCATTTAAAAGCATGGCGGCTGAAATTATCAAAGAGTTATACCGTATCTTTGTAGTTAAGAAGATTACAGGCATGATCTCAGGTGCTATACAGGGTTATATGGCTGGGCCAGTACAAGGGCCAAACTTACCCAGTGCTGATGGTGGTGGATACACAGGCTCAGGCCCAAGATCAGGTGGCTTAGACGGTAAGGGTGGCTTTATGGCTATGCTACACCCTAGAGAGACTGTAATAGACCACACTAAAGGTCAGGGTGTAGGTGGTGAAGTTATTAATGTAACTCAAAATATTAATGTCTCCACAGGCGTACAACAGACTGTACGTGCTGAGATTAAACAGCTTATGCCTCAGATAGCTGACAGTGCTAAGGCTGCTGTAGTAGATGCTAAGAGGCGTGGTGGATCATATGGAAGGGCATTTTCGTAATGGCTATTAGTTACCCTTTAAGTTTACCTACAAGTATTGGTATAGCTCAGATAGAACTCAGGGCAACCAATGCTGTAGCTGTCTCAAGATCCCCTTTTACTTTTTCAACTCAAGTTCATGCCTACTCTGGGCAGTCTTGGCAAGCAGATGTTACTCTACCTAGTATTCGTAGAGACTTAGCTGAAGAGTGGGTAGCTTGGCTTATTTCCCTTAAGGGGCAACTAGGAACTTTCTACTTAGGTGATCCTAATGCTGTAACACCTAGAGGTTCAGCTAGAGACACACATACAATCCTAGTAAATGGAGCTACATCTTCTGGTAACACACTTGCTATTGATGATGCCCCTGCAAGTCAGACGGGATACCTTAAAGCTGGTGACTACATGCAAGTAGGTACTGGAACAAGTAGACAACTGTTTAAAGTTTTAGCAGATGTAAACACCAATGGCTCTGGTCAAGCTACAGTTGACATATGGCCTGATGTTAGAACCACTATAGCTAACAACGCTGCCGTTACTGTAGAGAATACCAAAGGCATCTTTAGGCTATCCTCTAACGAACAGGGCTTCAGTATAAACGAAGCTAGTTTCTATGGCATCTCATTTGGAGCAATAGAAGCAATATGAGCCGTACAATACCGTCAGCATTACTTACATCCCTTGGTCAGCCAGAAGTACACCCCTACTATGCTGTCGAGCTTGATTTTGACAGTACGCCTATCAGACTTTGGACTGGTTACGGTGAAAGAACGATATTTAGCAACACTTATACTGGCGGTGGTAACCTCTTAACGATTAGTGGTCTTGAAGAAGCTAGTGATCTTTCCGCTAAAGGTATAACCTTATCCCTATCTGGTGTTCCGTCTACACTTGTAACTCTAGCTCTTAGTGAACCCTATCAAAGGAGAGAGTGTAAGGTTTACTTTGGTACAACAGACACAACTGTTCCAATAGAAGTCTTTAGTGGTCTTATGAACACAATGACTATTGAGGATAGTGGAGAGACAAGTGTTATCTCAATAGCTGTTGAGAGTAAACTTATTAGATTAGAGAAAGCCAGCAATAGAAGGTACACAGAAGAGAATCACTTATCTCGACATACTGGGGATACTTTCTTTAGTTATGTTACAGATCTACAAGACAAGGATGTAGTATGGGGCAGAGAGAGAGCTTAAACGACTATCTCAAGTCTGTCAGAGATAAGTCTTTTGAATGGGGTGAGCATGATTGCCTTACATTTACTAATAACGCTTACAAAGCTATGTATGGCAAGGGTTGGGCCGATGACTGGCTTGGTCGTTATATGAGTGGTTCAATAACTTTGCGTAGAAATGAATTAAAGAAAGAGTTTGGGTTTTCTAGTTTTACTTCTGCTGTAGACAATAAACTGCAACGTATAAATCACATACCGCCCCTTGGAGCCTTGGTCACTACTAAAGAAGCTCAGAGATGGATCATAGGTGTAGCTATGGGCATATGCACTGGCACTAAGGCTGTTTTTCTATCTAAAGAGGGTATGTTGTTCTTACCACTAGATTACATTCACCAAGCATGGGTTAAAGAAGCATGAGTAAGTACAAGCTAGGTGATTATACAGTAAAAAACTGGAATGACTGGGACAGAGTTCCTAGAGACCCAGTAACTGTTGGTGCAGCCATACTACAAGCTGCTGCTCCAGCTTTTGTTGCTGGGCTGTCAGGTGCTGCTGCAATAGGGTTAGCTTATGCGGTTGGCTATCTTGCAATCACAGCGGTCACTTCATGGGCTTTAAATGCACTGACCCCAAAGCCAGATTTTGGTGCGTTAGATAGTTCTGGCATTCTAGTCAATCGCACTGCTGGGATTGCTCCACAGGACTTTATCTATGGTGAGGTTCGTAAGGGTGGAATTGTTACATTCTACGAGACTACTGGCTCTGATAATGTATATCTGCATCAAATAATTTGCCTTGCTGGTCACGAGGTAAACTCTATTGGTGATGTTTATATTAATGACCAAATAGCTACATTCAGCGGTAACTTTGTCACAACAGCAGGTTCTGGTTCAGAGCAAGTTAATTGGAATAGCAAGATCCGTATAAAGAAGTATGATGGCTCGCAGACTACAGCAGACAGTGATTTGGTGTCTGAAACCAGTGCAACAAGTTCCTTTAAGGGTTTAGGAATAGCTTATCTGTACGTCAGGTATGAATATGACCAAGATATATTCCCGAATGGTCTACCTACCGTCACGGCTGTTGTGCAAGGTAAAAAGGTTTACGATCCCAGAACGGCATCTACCGGCTACAGTAGCAATGCTGCACTTTGCATCCGTGACTTCCTGACTTCTTCGTATGGACTGACTGACAGTGCTATAGATGATGTGAGCTTTTCCGCTGCTGCCAATGAGTGTGATGAAAATGTTAGCTTAGATGGCGGTGGTACTGAAAAACGCTATTCCCTTAACGGCATAGTGCAAGCAAACAGATCTGTTGGCGATGTTTTGGGTGACATGGTTACAGCTTGCGCTGGTACGTTGTTCTGGGGTTCTGGTTACTGGAAGCTAAAAGCTGGCGCTTATTCATCACCAGTTAAAACTTTAACACTAGATGATTTAAGAAGCCCGATTAACTTAGACACACGTATAACTATGCGTGATAACTTTAACACTGTTAGAGGTACATTTATAGACTCCTCACAGGGTTGGATCAGTGCTGATTACCCAGAAGTTACAGGCGCTGCATTTGTTACTGAGGACAATGGGGAACAAGCGTTGCTTGACCTTCAGTTGCCATTTACGACAAGTTCTGCAACGGCACAAAGGCTTGCTAAACTGACGTTGTTTAGGGGCCGTGAGCAAATGACCTTTAGTGCTGACTTTGGGTTAGAGGCGCTTTCGGTTGAAGTCGGGGATATTATTGGTATCACTAACGCTCGCTATGGATTTAGTGCGAAAGAGTTTGAGGTTACTGGTTGGAAGTTTGCGTCTAATCAAGATGCGGGAGACTTAAGAGTAACCCTTACACTAAGAGAAACATCTGCTGCTGCATTTAACTGGAATGCTGAAGAGACAGCGATTACTAGCAACAACACAACCCTTCCTAGTATAACTGCTGGCACGGCTATCACAAATCTTACCCTATCCGATGGCGGCTCTGAGGTGCAGGGAGATGGAACTGTTATTAATAGTTTGTTTGCCAGTTGGACTGCCCCTACTAATGCTTTTGTCAGCTATTACGAGGTGGAGTTAAGGCAAACCAGCAGTGCTAACACAACTGTGTTCACCACTTCTGAAACATCAATTATTCTATCGCCTGTCGTAGACGGTGTAAATTATACCGCAAGGGTTAGAAGTGTGTCGGTCACAGGGTTTAGAGGTGCGTATTCCTCTGCCACGGCTACATCTGGCGGGGATGTAACTGCACCAAGCGCCCCAACTTCTGTTTCTGCTACTGGTGGATTTAAATATATTACTGTGTCTTGGACTAACCCTTCCAATAAAGATTTAAACTTTGTAGAGATCTACGAAAACTCTAGTAATACAACGACTGGTGCCGCCCTTGTGGGTACGTCTTCTGGCACAGAGTTCGTAAGAACAAACTTAGGTATAGAAGTAACAAAATACTACTTTCTTAAAGCTGTGGACTTTACGGGTAATAAGTCTGGGTTTACATCTGGCGTCAATGCTACAACAGACTTTATTGACAATGCAGACTTTGAGAATGGAGTAAGACAACTATTTATTGATCAAAACTTAGATGTCATTGCACCTGTTTCGTCATTACCCGCCGCTGGTGATTTTACAGGTCAGCAAGTCTTTCTCACTACAAACGGAAAGCTATATCAGTGGAGTGGTAGTGCTTGGGCCTTAGTTCTTGCCGCTGCTGATGGTGGAGATATCACAAATGCTACCATCACAGGTAATAAGGTGGTTGCGAATACGATCACTGGTGGCTTACTTGCAACATCAGGGATTATAACTAGCTCCGCTCAAATGAACAACGCAGTTATTGAAAGTGCTAAAATTGCAAACTTGGCTGTCGAGAGGATTAAGATAGGCAATAACGCTGTATCTGAGTTAAACAAAGTTGAAATATCAAATCAAAGTTTTACTGGTAACCCAAACACGACAAACCCAGTCACCGTCTTAGCATCAGTCGCAAGCCCAACCTTGCAAAATATTGGCACAGAGGTTTTCTTTTCCTTTTTGTTTCAAGGTAATTCTTCTACTTTAAATGGGGCTGATGAAGTTCGTATTCAAATTGAAGCTAACGATAGCCCCTCTCAGCCTACGTTATACTTTTCAAGAGGGCCAGTGTTTAGTATGCACTCAAGCAAAATTAATGCTTCACTACTTAATAGGCAATTAGTTACAGGATCTATTGTTATTACCCCTACTGCAACTCATTCGTCTACTAATATAAGGGCAAAAGCAGCTTACAATATTTATAACTCAAGTGGAACTTTGATTAGCAAAACTGGCACTGTTTCGGGTGTACTGTTTACAAGGTTGTTGGCGAAATGATTAAAAAGTTTTACGCAATATATGACAGAGATGTGCTTGTCCAGAAAATGGAAACCTTCGGAGATCCAACTGGAACTTTGTTAGAGGGCTTTCATGCAGTAGAGGTAGATAGTTTTGACAACCTTGAGTTTCCAGCGCAAGAAACACCTACGGTTTCACAAGATTTAATAGGCAGAGAAACAAGAGATTTATTGTTGCAACAATCAGATTGGACGCAAGTGCCTGATGCCCCTGTAGATGCGGCTGTATGGGCTACTTATAGACAGGCTTTAAGAGATGTACCATCACAACAAGGGTTTCCAGACAATATTGTTTGGCCTGATAAACCAGAATAAAGGAATATAAAGTGGCATATAAACTAGGAACACGTAGCTTACAGAACTTGTCAGGTGTTCACCCTGATATGCAAGCTGTAGTAAGCAAGGCAATAGAGATCACTGAGGTAGACTTCACAGTCATCGAAGGTATCAGAAATATTGAACGTCAAAGACAGTTACTCAAAGAAGGTAAGTCAACTACACTTAACTCAAGACACATCACAGGTCATGCTGTAGACATGGTTCCTTGGCCTGTAGATTGGGAAGACTTAGATAGGTTTGAAACTATGGCTGAAGCCATGAAGGATGCAGCAGAAGAGCTTGACATTT
>Ga0222717_10004453_pt1 | contig 10326 bp, 12 predicted proteins | sample C33_18DmetaG_FD_165053 | JGI IMG/M metagenome (GOLD analysis project Ga0222717, IMG submission 165053) | Estuarine water microbial communities from San Francisco Bay, California, United States - C33_18D | ecosystem: Environmental > Aquatic > Marine > Unclassified | place: USA: California...
CTTAAGGTTCCCGTTTTTTCTTCTAAATCATAGTCGTATTTTGCTTGATTACCTGCGTAATCAAAAAGAAAAATTCTTCGCCCCCCCTCATCGGAAACTTTTTCTTTTGTAAATTCGCCTTCTGCTGAAAAGGTTTCAGTAATGTTGGTTTTTTTCAAAAGATAATATCCAATTGCGCCCGAAAAGAAAGTCGCTATATATGGAAATGTTTTATCAAATTCAAGTTCTTCATCATCTCCAACCTCCATAAATACGGCTCCAACAATAAAGGTCGCCGCACCCATAATAGCAGAATCACGAAAAATACCCATTACAACATCCCTCCCGTAAGGAGAGCAAGCAAACCGGGAACTGCGGCGAGCAAAAACTCCCATCGCATTCTCTTACTTTCTGTCGATTCTGCTTCCATCGCTTCAATGTGGGATTTAATTTCCATAACCTTTTCTTCAAGAACTGCAATCCTTGTAATCAAAGGTGGTTGCCCGTTTCCATCACGAATTGTTTTGTTTAATCCTGTAATGTCCTCTTTCAACCTTCCAATTTCGCTTTCAATGCGGGCAATAACGATTTTAGCATCCTGTGTTTCTTCAATGAATGTTTGAAGGATTATCGCCAAGTCCTCGGAAAATTCTTCCACAAGTCGTTCTGCCTCTTTTGTCATTCGCTCACCTTGATAATTTTCACCTTCAAGTTTTCTGCGGCTCGCAAAATACAATCAAACCTTCGTTGCGAAAGAGAACATAGAAATTGAATATTATCTGCCACTCTTTCGGCAGACGAAAACCCTTCTTCAATTGACTTCACGATTTATCACTTATCCCGCTTGCTATTTAAAAATGCTTTTTTGATTTCGGGAATGAGGGTAAAAGCAACAATAATTCCTGCGGCCAACATTCCTTTAGAACCAATTCCTTCTGCACCATAGAGAATCCTTTTTATTCGGGCCTTGCGTATTCGTTTTGGCTCATATTTCTTCCCAATCGCCCGTGCCTTAACCCACGGATTGTTCATGGAAGCGTAATAGAGTCCTTTATTGTAAGCAGATTGAAAAGGGATTCCCTTATATCTCAAAAAGAAATCTCCAAACGCAGACTCTCCTTCCACCTTGTATTTGTCCCGAACATTTTCCCTATTTGTTATGTATTGAACCTCTTTTGGTTCAATATTGAAGTGTTCTCCAATCATTTTGGAATTAACTGTCAATTCTCCTTTTGAGAATTGTTTAATTACGAAATCCAAAATTTCTTCTGCGGAAGGATTATTGGACTCTTCTGCTTTTTTGACATGGAGATTTCCGAACAAAGCAGGGTTTTGGGATAACAAAACCCAATGCCATTTGTCTTTGTATTTTTCAATAAATGCAGGAGTCAAAGAAGGATTCATGGATAACATCCCCCAACTCACTTTGTCTTCGTATTTCTCAATAAGAGCAAAAGTCAATGCAGGATTTTTGGATAAACTATTCCAATCCCATTTGTCTTTGTATTTTTCAATAAATGCAGGAGTCAAAGAAGGGTTTCGGGATAACGCATACCAATTCCATTCGTCTTTGTATTTCTCAATAAGTGCAGGAGTCAAAGAAGGATTTGAGGATAACGCATCCCAATCCAATTTGCCTTTGTATTTCTCAATAAATGCAGGAGTTAAAGAAGGATTTTCGGATAACGCATCCCAAACCAAATTGTCTTTGTATTTCTCAATAAGAGCAGGAGTCAATGCAGGGTTCAAAGATAAATTAAACCAATTCAATTTGTCAATGTATTTTTCAATCAACGCAGGAGTCAAAGCAGGATTTGAGGATAAACTATTCCAACCCCATTTGTCAATGTATTTCTCAATAAGTGCAGGAGTCAAAGCAGGGTTTGAGGATAAATAGACCCAATTCACTTTGCCTTTGTATTTCTCAATAAGAGCAGGAGTAAAAGAAGGGTTTGAGGATAACCACTTCCAATTTAATTTGTCTTTGTATTTCTCAATAAGTGCAGGAGTTAAAGAAGGGTTTAGGGATAAATACTGCCACCCCAATTTGTCTTTGTATTTCTTCAATTGCTTGTCAAAATATCGTTCTTTGACCATATCATTTGCTTCAAAAGTTTCAGCGTTCTTTTTCATTCCTCGTCGCTTCTCAAAGACTTCTTGCCTTGCATTTTTAAACCAATCGGGTTCGGTTGAAACGAATTTTTGTGCTTGTTCCAAAATCCTTTCTTTTGCATCCTTTCTGTTGGTTCCTTCAATGAAATAGTCATACACCCTGTAACTTCTATTCCAATTCTTGCCGTCTAAATGCCACATATAGTCTTCAAAAAATGTCCACGGTTTTAGAGGCTCTTTTTGATATATTCTGTTTCGTTCCATTCCATGATGAGGCATAATGGTATCTCCACCCTCTTTTTTAAATCTCCCCATTTGCAGTTTTTCTGCAATTATCATTTTCGCCCACCAAGCATCATAATTTTGCCTTGCTTCTAAATATCTTTCAATCATTTTGGAATAGGGAATAGAAGTTTGATAAGCAATTCCAAACCAATGCCTTTTCTTCTTCAATTTGTAATCTCCTGTTTCATGGTTGTAAAAACTCTCACGATAAGTGCCAACAAAACAAACGACTTTATCTTCAAGAACAATGTATTGACTCAATTCTATGTCGTAAGGTTCCATTCCATCTTCAAAAGAATGCAATAATTCAAACAAATTGTCCGAATGCGGGGCAGGAATCAAAGCATGGCTTCGGGATAAATCATCATCCATAGCGTATGGAAAAGTCCTCCAACGATTCCGCACCATATTTATTAATTGATAGTTTCGCTATTTAATTGTGAGGGTGTTTTTTAATTGGTTTCAAGACCCTCTTCGGAAACCGCAGGGGCGAAATCCAAATCACAAACATCATTATCACAAAATCTTTCAACGACAATTTCTTCGCCCTTAATGCGACCAAACGACAATTTTCCAAGAGAAGATTGCATCTTTTCGTAGGTTTCCTTATCAATTGACTCATACGGCATTTGAGGATATGCTCCAAAATCAAGTTTCGGCAAGAAAGAAATTCCCTTTAATTGATATTGAAAGAAATCAAGGGCGTTTGCGATTTGACCACCTTCGTTTTCGGGGTCAAAAGTCACGGTGCAAGAAACTTGATTATCCGCCCAATATCGTTGAGCAAGAGAGGCTAAACTTAATTGCTCCCACATGGAAACGGAGTCAAGTGTTCTAACACCATCTCCCAAATCCACAGGAATTGAAACAACAAGTGTTGTGTCTTCGCTTCCAAAAGCAGGTTCAATACCATAACCTGCCTTTTCTAAAGCAGGAACAAGGTTTGAATGAATTCCCAATCGCATTCTGCGAATATAATATCGGGATTCGGGGAAGTGGATGCCCGGTGTTGCTCCTGCAAGAAGAGAAACAGTTCCCGATGGCTTGATGCTTGTGGTCTTGATTGACTTTGGAACCGCAAACCAATCGGAATATTTCGTATCAAGGTCTTGAATGTAATCGTAGCCATTATCCATCCATTGTTTAAGAGAATCAAGCCCTTTATCAGCAATAAATTGAGCAATACCCGACATGGAACAACCGATTCTTCGGTTTCGCAACATCACACGATTGGTTTCAGCCCAATGTGTCTTACCCAAAGTCACCGACTTTGCATAAAGATAAGCACATTTAAGGGTATTCATGTAGTCTTCAAATGAATCGTGATTGTTTGGGAAAGTTTCAACCAAGCAACATAATTCAAAGGATTCAAGAGTTTGCTCAAGACAAGGATTGCCACCTTTTGCCCGATGGTCTTTGAAATTAGCATCGTCTTTCATACGACCATATTTTTTCATATTTTGAAGCCAAGCATAACCCGGTTCGCCGTTAATTCGCACCCGTTCTGCGGAAGGTTCGTAATCCATCCCCAATTCTGCGAAAATAGAATTGTTTGAAGTCCAACCATATTCAGCACGATGCGGATTAACTTCGTAATTCTTCAAATCAAGATATTCTTCGGAATCGGGCGAGCCGAAAACAATTTCGGCGGTTCGGCGCACATTCCCTGCCACAACACACTTTCCAATCAAATTCATAATGTCCACAATAGCGGTGATTGAAATCGGTTGTCCAATCTCGCCGTCAAGAATAGAACGAATTTGTCCATGAAGTTCAATAAGTGGTTGAGGGCCACTTGATTCTCCACCGAATCCCTTGATACGGACTCCTTCTTCTCGGATTTGGGAATAATCAAATTCAACCTTTCCTGTTCCCATTGAATAAGAATCAAGAAGCAAACGAAGAGAATCAACCCAACCCTCTCTTGTGTCGGGAATAACAATCATTTCAGTTTTGCGAGCATCGTTTGGCCCACGAATAACAATTGTTCCTTCTCCTTCGGTATCAAATCCAACACCGACTCCAAGCATAGAGGCATCCATGAGGAAACAAAAAGGCTTAGAAAATTCCGAATTGATTGATTCGGTGGAAACAAATGCACAATTATTTAATGCCGCAAAAAGTCCCTTTTCTTCTGTAATTGGAGTTCCCATAGCCCACAAACCACGACCCGGAGGAAGGAATTTCATTTGGAAAATTCGGTCATACATTTCTTGAGCCGAATGTTGCGCTTTCCAAGCATTCCATCCAAGACCATGTGAATCAATGTGTCGCTTCTGCATATTAAAAGTGCCTTCAACAACACGACGAACAGTTTCCCACCATTTTTCATTCTTTCCATCATCCTTCATGCGAGAATAGGTTCTTTGATAAACCAATTCCCCAAGACCATTAAATCCAAATGGGGCTTTCCTTCTCTTGTATTTAGCAACAAAGTTTTCGGACAGAACAAAGGGTCGGTTTTCAGTATTTGACATGGTATCACCTAAACAAAACTCCCATGAGTCGGGGAGTATTACTCGCATTTCTATTGTTCTGTTTGCGACTATTTGAATCTTAACCTACTTCTTAAAAATACGACTTCAAGACCCTAATTACTTAATCCGTCTAAAAATCGTTGGTGATTTGTTCTTATCCGACTTAATCGCTTCAATTTCGGGGTCGGAACGGAATTTTTGTGCCAATTGTCGTGGAGTCGGCAATTCTTTTCGGCCTCCTTCTTTCAAGCGAACAATAATTTGTCTTGCCGTGATTGATTCAAACATACCCATTACACGCTTTGCCGCTTCAAACATGGTCGGTTTTTTAGGGTGCGTCAAGGTAATCACCGTGTAAGTGGAGCGACCCATCCAACAAAATTCATACCTGCTTCTGTCCATTGGGCTTCAATAACGGCCTCGTTTGACCCCTTTAATGTCACAACAGTTTTGATTCCTGTTGCGGCCAATATTTTACTGAATTTATCGGTGGAAACTTTGGTGGAAAAAGAACCTTCTTCTGCATGAAGCAAATTCGTTTCATTCAAATCAAGTCGGATTTCACCATCATCCGTTTCAGCATGAAGAGCCACCTTTTTATCACCAATCGTGATTGTAAATCCATTAGCGGCTCCGAGCGACTTAATGAACGCCTTTACCTCTTTCATTGGGAGGCTCACCGACCAATGGTGTTCGGTGCTTGGGGTCTGTATTCGCTTCATGTGGGCAGAATTCAATAAACGAACCTTTCTTTCAACCCCGTTTGCTGACATAGTGAGCCATGTAGGACTATCTGTATCGTAATCAATATTGATAGTGTCCTTAACTGTGAGGGTCTTCGTTAAATCCTTCATACGCTCAACCACTACACCGACCTCCGTTGCTGATGCTTCGGAGAAAGAAAAGGCGTTCACGGAAGATTTTGGTATTCTTACTTCAAGAAGAGAAGCATTTTCTCCATCAACGACTTTTGTTCTCATACCTTCCGAATCAAAAACAAGGAGGCTTTCTTCATTCAATTTCTCAATGGCCTTCACAAAGGTTTTGGCCGTTTTTGCTGACATTTCAATATTCATATTATCACCATAATTTTGATTGTGTTTGTTCTCTTTGACGAATCGTTTCGGGTTCTTTTGTAATCCATTCTTCCGTAAAAAATGTATTTACCTTCTCCCAAGTCTTTGCGACAACGACTTTATTATCCTTCGCCCGTTCCCAATCACTAAATACATCGGAAAGGTTTCCATATAATTCATACAGTTTTTTTGCCTTCTCACGACCTATGCCGGGTATAGATTGAAGTAAATTGTGATGTTCGTTTCGGGATGATTTAACAATCGTTATTGGTCGGACAAAATGATGTGCAGTACCATCCTCAATTCTCTTTTTCAACGAATGGACAAATTGTGTTGTTTCGGAAACTGTATCTGTGTAAATAACGGGACAAGTTTCAAGTGAAACTCGATTAAGAAAAGAACGAAAAGATTTCCAATCATGCTCTTGCGAAGCGTAAAAGTCTTCGGGCCGACCCTCCACAACAACGGCATAATTATCGTATTCTTCAACCATTCGGGCGATTTGGTCTTGGAGTCTTTTTGACTTCCATGAGTTTAATCCATCACCCCATGTTTTTCTTTCTAAAATCCAAGAAGTTTCTTTCGCCCCTGTGTCAAGTAAAAAATCTCCTACGGAAAGGGCTTTTCGCTCATCGGCTTTTGAAATGGTTGCTAAAAATTCCCCTTCGTGAACATCAATAATTAAGCGAACCATAATTATTTATTACCAAGACGGTTATTTATACCTTCAATCCAATTAAGAAAAATACTTGGTTCAAAAATTCTTTTCCATGAAGGATGGGAACAAATTTTTTGAGGTTGTAAAAAAGAGCCATCGTTGGTGTATTTGCTATACCAAGCAACCAAATCATCTTCCATTTCTTGCGTATATCCTGCACCAAAAGAATCCTTTTTTGCTCCACAATATTCGCACAACCACTCATTTTTGAAATCTGTTTTCATTTATGTGATGCCTCCTTATTCCTTCACCCATCATTTCATTGAATACTTTTAAACTTTCTTCATTTTGATTCATTTTAGTCCTAATTTCCTTTGCTTCGGGATGTGGAATTCCCGTAACTCTCCAATTGAAACAAATCATCTGCAATTCTCCGCAATTTCAGTTTTCACGACGGCATATCCACAACCACACTGATAAAGGTTATCTTTCAATGTTAATTGCTTCTTGAATCGTGGGGTTGAACAACAAGGACAAGTCATTCCTCTTCACTTCCTTTCCAAACTACATCTCTTCTTTGTGCTTTTTGGTCAAGGTAATGAGCATATTCATCATCAAAATCTGCTTCTGCTTCATCATTAAAAAGAGTTATCTTATATTCGCTTCGCCAACGATAACCCATTTCTGCGATTTGTGAAATGAGGTGGTAAAGAAGCCTGTGTTCGCATTCTCCACCAACATTTACCAATGCAATTGCTTGATTCAAAATAACTTCATCAATTCTTACTTCATCGGTCATATTGCCACCATTTCAATTATTGAAACAACACCTATTTAATGCTTCAATTAAGAGGATTGTCAATGCCTTTTTCTCCAAGCGTCCATTTAAGAGTTTTAATGACTCCTTCTAACGCTTTTTTATTCCTTGCGGCCTCACGCATTCCTTTTTTATTGCCGTTTTGCTTACACTTGTGGAAGAAAAGAATCCAATTATTCATTTTCTTTTCTGCTTGAAAAAGCATATTCTCAATCTCTTCCCAAGTTCGTCCATAAGTTCTATGGAAACTTTCTTGGTGGTCGTTCATTGTTGCCATTACTATGTTTGTGGCAGTAAGTCATATTTATATTTTTACATTTGAGCCTTCAAATTATCAATGATTTCTCTTTTAATGGGAAATGCCATTGTCCAATTAAGAGGTTTTGGCATTCTAAATGGCTTTCCTCCACCAATCCCCAAACGGCTTGCGACAATTAATTCGTCTTCTGTAAATGCGTATTCTTGCCCCCCTGTATCTCCGACCTTTGTTGAAACCGTAATCCCCAATGCCGTTAAAATTGCGGGAAGAGAGGCATCAATGCTTTGTTCCGAGGGGTCAAGCGATTCAAAATCATCATCCACATCAAAATAATCTTTAATCTTTTCTCCATCGCTTTCAAAGGCGTGAAAAGTTATCATTCCTCCGAAATATCCAATAGTAATCACGGACGATGAGCCATCAATCAAGTCTTGAAAAGGAGAAATGTCAAAATTTTCATCTTTTCCAACATATTCTGTTACAGACCATCCTACATGTTCAAGGGATTCCTTAGCACTATCATTACTTGTCGCAATAAAGTTAAGAAGTTCCTTAATTTCGGATTCATCCATGCTAATTCATTCTTCCTCTTGTTATTTAAAAGGTATCTCAATTAATTTACGAGAACAATTTAATCTTTCACGATACGAAATGGTTTCAAAATGTTCATCTCCGATTAAATTAAGAATTTTATGGGCGGCAGACCACGAAAACTCATTAACATCTCCTTTCTCCATTCGTTCCCACGCAGAACCGAATTTTTTCTTTGCGTATGAAAGAGAATATCCTTCCTTTTTCCTAAGTCCATTTAATTTGCGAGAAATATCATATTTCGGTTTAATTGTTGTAATAGATTCGGCAGGGATGGAATCAAGGCTGTCCCATTCCGAAATCAATTTTTTAGCGGCGACGGGGCCGATAAATGGAACACCAACAATGTTATCGGAAACATCTCCAACAAGGGCTTTCCAATCTGCATATTGTCTTGGTAAAACTCCATATTTTTCATAAACATCTATTGCCGTAATTTCTTTTGTGAAGTCATGTAAGCGAAGTGGTTGTGCCAACATTTGAACCATGTCGGAATCGGAAGATAAAATAATGACTTCTTTTTCCTTTTCAATCGCTTCAAAAGCAAGATGGGCCATCAAATCATCTCCTTCTAAACCTGCATCGTATAATCCATGCCACCCTTTACTTAGGTTGTTGGGTTCAAGACCCATTGAGGATAATTTTTCACGAATGTCCACGCCTTCATGTTCTGCGGCAGAATAGGTTTCTTCTGCACCATGTCGGTTCGCCTTATATTGAGAGTCAAGATTACCTCTATTGCGACGACCATGAATGCCGTCCCAACAAATAATTACTCGGCAATCCGATTCGTATTTTGGATTCAATTTCATTTCTCCAAGACGAAATCCTACATAGGCTACATCGTTATTAATCGCTTTTTTAAATGCGGCTTGTCGTTGAAACCAATTGATTTTGCCTCGCTTCAATCTATTATGCGCTTGACGCATTTTTCCTTTCGGACTCCAATGCTTCGTCATACGAAAAACGAAATATCCTCCATCAAGAAGAATTATTTTCTTTGCCGATTTAACAGAATCGGGAAGCAGTTCGTAATACACAACCTTTATTTATGCTCCCTTCTATTTATAAGAAGGGTTATAAAGGTGTAGTTTTCAAAAATAAGGATTCTTTCCCTCACCGTATTTGTCTTCATACAAGGTTCTGTATCGGGTTGCCGCCATTTGCGCTTTACGGGCCGACCATTCCCCTGCATCTCCGCCTTTCGTTCCTTTTAGAAGGTCATTACGGGCCTTTTGTCGCAACCCTGTATCACGATAAGTTTTCGGGTCGGGTTGGTCGGTAAAACGGGCTTTAGACCCTTTTCCTTCAATCGCTTCAAAAACCTGTTCTGCTTCAAAAATCTCTTTCGTATCAACAGGCAATCCGTATTCATGGTAAGCGGCATCATACCCGTTTTCATACATGAAATCAAACCATTTCTTATATTCTTCGGGATGCTTTTTCCGATAGTGTTTTTGAATCCATGATGAAAGAATTTGTTGTTTGCGAGCCTTCCCCATCGTTTTCCATTTTCTATTTACAGATTGGAACTCCTGTCCACAAAGGGTGCAATAAACATTGTGAAATAAGGGCTTTTCTGCTTCAAAAGTTTCACTTCTGTATTTCTTAACCTTTTCTTCCACATCATCGGGTTGTGGCGAAAACTGCTTTCCTTGTTTCATATCACGACGCTTTTTTGCTGATGTGCGGGCGTATTCTTTATCCGTCAAGGCTTTCCTCGCCTTGCGAGGTAAATAACGCTCTCCTGTCGCTTCTTCTCCTTGTGTTGAAGGCTTGCCCGACTTTGTTCCCCAATCTTCCTTTGTCCACTTGTTGAGGCTTTTTTGAGCAGGGGATTTCGCTTCAAATGTTTCAGCACCTAAGTTAATCGGCAAACAGGAGAAACAAAATGAACCTTCTTGAACCACATTGGTCGCAGGTTTTCCACATGATTTACACTTTCGTTCTTCGGCTGATTTAGAAACATTTAATGTTCCCTTTAGTCCAAACCTGCGTTTGTAGTCTGCAAACGAACCGCTTAGACTCGGCTTATTCCACAGAATCCAACGAGATAGCGCACCTGCCGTTGT
>Ga0222717_10004454_pt1 | contig 10325 bp, 11 predicted proteins | sample C33_18DmetaG_FD_165053 | JGI IMG/M metagenome (GOLD analysis project Ga0222717, IMG submission 165053) | Estuarine water microbial communities from San Francisco Bay, California, United States - C33_18D | ecosystem: Environmental > Aquatic > Marine > Unclassified | place: USA: California...
CCTGTTTTCGCCGTTACAACAGCAGCTTTTCCTAAAGCTTTATCAGCTTCCTCTTCAGCTTTTTTAGCGTTTTCTGCAACCCCTATTTCAAAATTTACCTTCTGCTCCTCAGTCATTCCTTCGAACATGCTATCGAACTCTGCTACAATCTCCTGTTGTTTTAGCATGTCCAATCGCATGTTCTGCTGCTTGATTGTCTCGTTTGTGATTGACCCTCTAAGCTTAGAGTTCTCTAATTCTATAAGAGCCTTCTGCCCTGCGATTTCTTGAGTGGCTATTTTGCCTTCTAACGCTGCGCTCTGTAGGTCTAGTTGGTCCTTTTGAATTTGGTAGTCTGAGAACTCCTTTAGTAACCCACTAGCTGCTCCTAACGACTGAGCCAACCTACCCATACTAGTCTGAGAAGCAGGAAGAGGCTTGGTGACTCCTACGGCGTAGTCTCCTACCCCTTTAATGGTAGAGGCTACTGTGTAGTCGCGCTGGAATTCTTTTGCTTGCACTCTGCTGTCAGAGTTAAGCATAGCTGAAAGTGGGTTTTTCTTAGCTGCCATGTTATTGTGTTCCTTCTAAAATGTTATAAGTTTGAATTCTTCTCTGAGCATCCATAATCTGAGTAGCCCCGCGAGCTGCTGCTGCACTTGTAGCGGTGTTAGCTGCGTTTTGACTTGCTATCTTAAGACCCTCACGGGCTGTGGAAGTTTGTAAGTCTATTAACTTCTCTTGTTTACCCATCATCGTATCAATGGTTTGCTGTTTCTTAAACCCAGTAATACCTCCCGCAATAGTTTGTCCCATGCCTAGAGCGGCTCCTAAATAGTTAGGTTGAGCTATAGGCTGGTTGATTTGAGCCATGCGGTTCACGTATGCGTTGCCGCCGCTTTCAAACCCAAGTCTGCGAGCCGTTGCGTTCATGTTCTCTTGTAGCGTTAGCGCAGCTTGATACTCTGCGTTCTTTCTTGCGTATTCAGCCACGGCCAGTCCAACAGAGGTTCCAGAGACTCCAGATTCTTCAGCAGATGTAATTGTAGTTGCTACAGCTTCGGTTTCTTCGCGTCTCGCTTTCTGGCGCTCAAGAGCTGCTGTAGTCTCTTCGTCAGCTTGCCGTGCTCTCTGTGCTCTCTGTGCTAGCTGAAAGCGTTCCATCTCGCCTACAGAGGCTTGCAACTGAGATGCTTCTTGAGCCTTCGCCTGTTGGCGTTGCGCTCCTACGTTAGCAGCTTGAGAAGCCGCTGACATAGCCATTGCTGTTAGTCCCATGTCACACATTGTTATTATCTACGGTTATATTAAATTTTCTTAAAAGCTCTCCCTGTATCTTTACGGGGTCACTGAGTTCTGCTCCACACCATTGTAACCAACGAAGACAAATAAGGTTGTCTGCGTGGATAACGTTTGAAACACTTCCATACATCTCAACTAAAGAGTTAACCCATTTTCTACAGTGTCTAAGGAAAGGCTTTGGGTTTCTTTCTAGTTCGTCAGTCCCTAGTAGCCAGATGTAAGCTTCGTCTCTTACGCCAGCCCCAAAGATAGCCATGACCTTTCCCGTGTTGGATAACACAGTGAAGACCACGTCGCTCTCAGCTACGGAAATCTCAGCAGCTTTACTAGGAGTGTAGCCGAAACAGGAGACCTCAAGCTTGTCGATAGCCCTCATGTTAGCGATGAGTTCTTTGACGTGCTTATGTTTAGTTAAGACAATTAAATGTCCTTCTTTTGTCTTTTCTACTATGTTATCCATAACGGCGCGAACGTTGGTGAACGAACGATTCAAACTCTGCGCTCTGTAGGTTACAAGGAGCGGCTGTAGAGTTTTCTATAGAAATAGTAGTGTTATTGGGGTCTGAGAACACAGGGAACCTAAAGCTTCCTGAGTCTAGTGGTAGTGAACCTTCTGTGGTCCCTTGGATAATGGTAGCGTTGAACTCGCTAGTAAAGGTGTCCCTTAGGTAAGGAGTGACCTTAACCTCAAAGAACCCGGTGTCCTCGTAGAACAAGGTTCCGTTCTTAACGCGCATCTTACCGTTGGATTGAGTCTTTAGTTGTCCTGCGTTAGCTTTGAACAACAACTCAGAGAATACATACTTCATTGTGTATTTAAGTCCAACATAGAGACTTTCTGATGAGCCTGTAAGTCCACCTCCAACTAGGTTGTTAGCGAAGCTCACTCTCGTGGTGTCTCCCTCGGTTACTTGAACTGTGTTCTGAATCTCTAGGCCGTCCTTGGTGTAGACAGACAGAGTCTCTCCAGTAGCTAGGCGGTAAGGAACAACAAAGCTAGGCTCAGCTACGGTAGCGTTTAGCGTAACCGATACCCTTCTGTCTAGGTGAGTGTTGTAGCCTTCAGGGTCTCGACGTTTGCTCTCCATCTGAATCTTGAGGAGAACGGTTTGAGATGAACCTTCAAGAGCCTGAACGATGAACAACTCAGAATCAATAAACCCAACAGCCCGGACATCGCCTTGGCTCAGGTTAAACTTACCCCAAGAACTAACAACCTTCTCGTTACCTCTGAAGAAGTATCTGTAGACGTAGATGTCATTACCGTCAGCCACAGCCATCAGGTTCTCTGCGCTGCTGCCTGTCATCGACTTGAGTCCTCCTTTTAGTGAGGTCCCTGTGTAGACGGCGTGTGGGATGTATTGAGGAACGTGAGCTGTTATCTCGTTAGCGTCGAATACGTCTGTGGATGAGTTAATGGTAAACTCTCGGATACCAGTGAAGTCACCGCGCTTAAATGGGAAATAGATATAAGAACCAATAGCCACAGGCTCAACAGACTTGTTGTAGTCGTATTCTGTGATTTGGTTTACAGAGACAGACTTAGGTGTCAGCAGTTGTCCTCCCTTGAGAACGAACTGACAGAAGTCAGAGAACAGCACTAGGTTGTCTTGGAATGCAACAGCAGCGCGTAGCTTTGTGACCTTGTCGGAAGACACGTTGACATCAATAGGGTCACTGTCCAACAAAGAGGTTACGGTAGTCCTGTAGAAGTTGTAGTTCTGGTTTTGTAGTTCAATGTCATAACTACCAAACTTAACTTCACTCATGGACACAGAAGACTCAGAGAGAAAACCTAAACGCCCTTTGAACTGGAACACTCCGTTAATCTTAGAGTCAATAAAGGAAGGGTCAGGGTTTGTGTCTGCGTCCCCGGTGGCTAGCTTATCGAGAGGCATGTGACCTAGCTCAAAGGTATCTAATCCAGTGCTCTTAAGAAGCAGCGGCATGGTATTAACGTCAATGCGGTTGTTGATGTCACCACCGCTAGTCTCATACCAACTACCCTCACCTGAACGGCTGTCTGGGGTGTCGGCTTTGTAGCCATTTAACCTGAACTGAACATACCTGTCGTCTTCTCCAGCCTCTTGGTCTCCTTGAATGAAAATCTTAAAGTTGTGCGGAGCGACTGTCGGTAGGTCAGTAATGTTTGGAACACTCTTGTGAGCCACTCCAATACCGTCTCCCGCAATAGAATCCTCAACCGTAATGGTGAAGTCTTTGGTTGAGCTAATGACCCCCAAGGAGTCTGACTCAAGAGACGTGGTGAACGTAGTGTCAGAAGCCAGAGAGGGGAACTCGTTGTAATTTGGGTTGTCTACGTCATCACCTGCTGAGCCTATGTGAGTCAAATTTTGGTCTACCCATCCTTGAGGTGGAACTAAGTTTAAAGGCTTATCGTAATATATTGTTACGGCGTTAGCGGGAAGAGGGGGACTGTTCGCTCTTGTTGTTCCTGAAAAAAGAGAGCCCTCAAAAAGGTTGCCTAAGATAAACTCAGTTCTAGCTTCTCTTGGGCGGTTAAAAAGTGTGTTGGTGCCATCTAGGCTCTGAGAACTTCCTGAGTAAACCCAGTTGGTGTATGTCTCTGTGTCTGTCTTTACGGTGACTCCATACTTACGGTCGTAGTCTCCTTGCTTAATAAACACCAAAGCATCATCACTGACAGGTGAGCTAGTGGCGGTGTCCTTAGCTACTGTCTTCTTAGTGTTCAACACATACGTAACATCCCCCGTGGTATACATCTTAATGTCATCAGCCGGGAGTGTCTCTACATCAGGACTGCTTCCTATGAGACCGTTAAGGTAGTTCCTTTCGTCTAGCTCAAGGTCAGCGTTGGGAGCGTTAGTTACTGTGTATTCGATTACACTCTGTGATTCTTTTGAGTCACTACCGTAGAGTTTAATCCCTGTGCCGCTTATCTTAACTTGTTTGCGGTCATTGTCGGAAGCGACAGATAACACATCATAAGAAGTAGTTCCTTTGCTAGGTCCCTCTAGTATACGAACGGTCCCTAGTCTTGCGGCGTCAGTAGATGCAACAGTAACTGGACACTTCTGAGTTAGCGTAGCGATTACGTAGGACCCGAAGTCTTCTACTGAATCAACAACACCTGAGTAGCGTTCAGTGATAGTAGCCTGTGTTCCTGTCTCAAGGTTAAACGCAGAGATAGAATGCTGAGTGCTTTCTACAATAGAGCTTTGTTTGCTGTTAACTATAACAACATACCTCTCATCGTTATCCCTCTCGATAAAGTGAACCTTAGACGCTTGGTTAAGCGCAGAGTTATCACTGATGCGAGCAACGAACTCACTAGAAGGACGCTTCTGAAGACCGTCCACAACACTGGGTAGAGCGTTTAGCTGTTCCTCGCATTGACCTGAGAAGCGAACAGCGTCAGGTTGCTGAGAAACCCCTTGGATGAGGTTGGTTACAGAAGTGTTGATTAAGGGCATTAGTATATATTGTAGTTGCGATGAACACCGATACGGCGAAACACATCCTCACTGTCGAAGATGGTGCGGTCAGAAGATTGAGAGTCAAGCTCAAGAAGACGAGCGCGAGCTTGCATTTCGTCTAGAGCGATTAGTGATTGCAGCTCAGTGCTGCCTACCATGCGGCCTTGGAAAAGCCTAGAAGCGCGTAGTGTAATGTAACGTCGAGCAACCTCTGCGAGGTCGTCCCAGTCTAGCTGGACGGTGAGGTCACACTTGATTGTCTCAGTGAATACATCAGTGCGGTCTTTTCGGTTATACAAATACAAGCCCCTCTGAACAACATCATCTCTGGTGTCTGTGGCGTCCACGAATAGGGTATTGTCTGGGAGCCTTAGTTTACCTGTGTCTTCTTTAACAGGTTCGTAGTCAGTTACGGTATTAAAGTGCCACTCTTCGGTTTGCACTTCTTTTGAAACTTCACGTAGAACAACTAAAGCGGTGCTAGCTGAGATTGGAAGTGCTGCTTCGTTTGAGATTGAGTTTATAGGTGCTTCACCAATATGCCCAAGCATTTGGTTTACGCTTTCTAGTTCGGTAGTGAGAGCCATTTGATTATTTAGAGTTAGCAACGCCAGCGTTTAAGAGCCAACGCCTTTCTTGTAGGACGACCCTTCTTGTCTTTCATGGGTCCTTTAACGCCTGACATGCGGGCGCAAAACGAACGCTTACGAGCAGCCCGTTTTCCTTTAGGTTTTTTCTCCGTTACCGGAGCTTTGAGTTTAGAGCCAGTCTTACGATTATAGTAGTCTCGTCCCTTTTTGTTAAGACCGCCTTTCTTAGACTTATGTTTGATTCGTAGGTTTGCTCTTTTCTTCATAAGAAAAAAAGGGGCCTCCAAAGATTACTCTAAGGAGACCCCTAATAGGTTAGTTGTTTAAGTAATAACACTCACAGCACCTTCTGGGCGAAGAATACCATGACCCATTGCATACTTAGCAAGCATGAGGGTGGACTGCTTAGACATCGAGTATTCAGACTCAACAGCAAGGTCCATGAGCTTAACAGTTCCGATAGCTGACTTGTGACCAGCAACGAACTCAAGCGTGTTAAGACCAGCGTCAAGGTAGCCTTTACCAGCCGTTAAGCCATCAGCGTCATCGAACGGGTTGTTAGCTGCGTTCACGTCATCTCCAGTTACACTAGAATTAGCAATGTCGTTAAGGTGATTAGAGCTGTAAATCTTAATACCAACAAGCTCCAGAACCTTACCAGAAGCAATGCTACCAGCGCCACCGAAGTCGCGGTTGATTGCGGCGCTTTCGCTACCCGCAAGCAAGTAGTAAAGCTCAGGTGTCAGAATAACAAAGCGGTCCTCAGATGGGATGTCTTGTTCGTCCAACTTCTGTGCAATAAGACGGAAGGTCTGAATAAGCTTAGCAGCGGTGCTGAGGTTATCAGGCGCTCCAGTAGTATTATTCAAGTCAATAACGATACCGTTTTCAGCACTCGGGTTAGCTCGGGCTGACGAGTTCACCTGAGAAGCCGCTACGAGAGTTCGCATGGTCGCTAGGTCGAAACGCTTAGAAAGCGCACGTCCCAACTCGGTGCTATACGCAGAGCGCACATCGTAGTGATTCTTAAGCTCATCAATGTTAGCGATTGAAGTCGCTGCAATGAGAACATCGTCAATGGTGATGATGCGCTCTTTGTGCTCGATATTTGAGCCATACTCAGACCCATCGGGTCCAGTAGTGATTCCTTTTTCAAAGATGTCATCACCGGGAGTATGATACTTCGCAGTAGCTTTACCCATCGTTGGGAACTGCGCCGACTTACCGCTCGAAATAGTTCGAACAGTATGTAGGTCCTTCATAACGTTTGTTTCTTCGAACGTTGTTAGAACTTCGTTTGAGAACACTTTGAGAAACAAAGCGTTTGCATCGCCAGTTAGAGCCGATTGGCCTAAGCGTGACGGAGCGATTTGTCCATTAGCCATAATAGTTTAATAGTTTAAGTTTAGGGTTTGTTTTTGGGTTCTTCGTTAGTTACGGTTTCTTTCACTCGTTAGTGTTATCCTTTCGGGCACTTCGGTTACTTGTTAACTTTCCCAACTAGAAATTCTTCAATGCCGTTAGCGTAGCTAGACGCCAACAGTCTGTAGTCAGAGAACAACTCACAGTCTTGTCTGTTGTCTCCGAAAAATGGTTCACACAAAACAGCAGGGATGGAGGCGTTGTCAGCGAACAACAAACCACGGTCACCTTTGTTAAGACCTTTAGTTTCCCTGTCTATTGTGTCAAAATCTTTTAATACTGAGAACTGTAGTTCTTCAGCTAGCCTTTTGCTTTCGCTCTTTGGGCTGTGATAAAGCATAGAGCATCCTTTGGCTCTGCCTGTGTAGGCATTGAAGTGAAGCTCAAGGGCTAAGTCAGCTCCGTCTTCTTTAAGCTTATCTTTTATAAAAGCCATAGCCTCCCGGTAGCCTTCTCCTTCGTAAGAAGAATATATCTTACTGTCTATACCTCGGTCGTTGAGTTCCTTTTTAAGAGCTTTAGCTACTTTGCTGTTGTATTTCCACTCGCTGTCGCCCTTTACATTAACAGCTCCTTTGTCCCCTTTACGAGAATGACCAACACAGATAGCAACTAGCTCATCGTGCTTCAAGCTCGGCAGCGTATCGAAGGAGGTCTCCGATTGTCTCTCTCTCAGAAGCAGAGAAAGAATGCGCTTCAAGACGTTCAATAAAAACTGGAATTTCACTTTTCTTTATCACCGCGCACCCACTCATCGATACGGTCATCCATACGAGAGCGGCGGCGGCTTTTATAATGTTTGGTATATTCGTCACGAATCTCAAAGAACACGTCAGCAAGTTTAGGGAAATGCAAGAGAAGGGAGACGATTAGCTTAATCATCCCTTAGGGCTTTTTCTTAGCGTTACCGATATTAAGGGCAAGCCAGTCAACAATCTTGTAGAGCTTAGCAGCCCATCCGTCATCAGTAGGGGTAGGGGTAATCGCTGCGATGGCTGAAGCTGCTGCAACAATAGCGGTAAGGGTGCTAATGAGGGTGTCTTTGTTGTCGATGATGTAGTTAATAATATTCATACTTTATACCATGTTAGATATTGCGAGGCGTCGTTGAATCTCGTTGCGATACGCAGGGTCAACCTCGTAACGCTTTTTGCCTCTAGCGTCTCGTTCAGACATTGCTGCCAAAACTTGAGCGCGGCTTTCGAAAGCTGATTCTCCAGAACCTTTAGTTCCTCCTTGGATTAAGGTAGAAGGACTAGTTCCGTTAGCGTCTTCGTATTTAGTCTTAATCCAGTCGAGCGCAAGAGCAGCCTGTTCGTCTGTTCCTGTTTCGAGTGCTTGATTGTAAGCGTTGAGTTGATTCTCGCTGAGACCTTCAGAGGCCCATTCTGTGATTTTGTCGTAAGCCTCACGGCCGCCGATGGTGCTTAACAACTCAGCCTCTCCAGAAGCCTGTAGAGCTTGCTGACCTTCGATGTAGGAATCAACGAGGTTACGGTTAAGGCCGCTAGCTTCAAGAGATTTATAGGTCTCTTCGCTTAGTTTACCTTGGTCTGAGAACTCATCAGAAGCAGCAATGATTGCCGTAGTCTGTGGGTCATCCTCTGTAGAGTCTTGTGACTCGCCGGGAGGAAGGTCCTCTTGTTCTTCTTGAGTCTGCTCGTTAGAGCCTAACTTACCTTCAAGGCTGTTGTAGGCGCTTGCTAAGTCCTCTGGTGTTTTGAACTTATCAGGAAGCCACTCTGGACGTTCTTCACTCTGAGTCTCCTGTTCTGGAATAGCGGCAGCTTCCTCTTCTAGAGTGATTTGCTCGCTTTCTGTTTTATCGTTGATGATGTGGGTGTCAGCCATTTTTTCTATTGTTGTTGTTGAGGTGTCTCTTGCTCAGCCATTGCGGCTTCGTTTGAAACAGATTCTTTAGCGATGTTGCCCAAGGCTGCTACGCCCTGAGGCGCTGCTTTCTCTGCCAATGACATCATCTGAGATTGCTGTGCTTGTTGCTGAAGCTCTTCTTGTGTCTTAATAAGCCCTCTGGTCTTGATTCCAAGACTAGTAGCTCTTCGTTTGAAGTATTCCTCAACATTAACAAACTGACTGATAACCTGCGGTCCAACCACTTGCGCGGCTCCAGCCAAGAACAAATCTAATTTCTGAAGGTCGTTTCCTCTACCAAGAGCTTCTACTCCCGTAATGATTACAGGCTTAACCAAGTCTTTAGGAAGGTTAGGCATGCGCTTCTTCTTGGCCATGATGTCCATGACCCGGTTGACCATAGGAAGCTGAAGCTCGTTACTAAGAAGCGAGTAAAGTCCACCTAGCGCAGACTCAAGCTCCAAGGTAAGCATTCTAATCTCTTCGGCTGTGACTCGCTCAGCTTGCCTGACAACTCCTGAGGTAAGCAGGAAGGCTTGCCCAAGGCGCTCTTTGATGCTGTCAGCGGTTTGCGCTGCGATACTGAAGTCTGCTGCCTTGTTAAGCTGCAATACAGTGACATCGTTAGTGCTTCCTTGGGTGATTGCACCGTTAGGGCTTTCAGCGAGAGTCTTAGCTCGGGTGGTTCCGTTAGGATTAACAAGGAACAACACTTTAGCAGCCGCTGCTGAACCTTCAACAATAGCTTGGGTGAGGGTCTCTAGGCTAATTAAATCACCAAGATACTCCTCTACATATCCCCTACCATAATCTTCCCCGTCAATCTTAGAAAAGCGAAGAGGGATATACGGTAGTTTTTCTTTACTGAAGGTTCCCACAGAGCCTTCCACGAGAGTTCCTTTGACCTCTTGCCTGACTGACCACTTCTTGCCCTGTAGTTCAACACAGGTAAACAGGTCACAGTTACGACCTAAGGTGTCACCGTCGATATACCCGGCGGCTTCCTTTACGTTGTCGGGAAGTGTATTGTAGTCGAGTGTCTCCTTTGTGATAATCTTAAGAGGATTACCCATAGGGTCACGCTTGATTACAAAGCGGTCCAAATGGAACACACGCATACCTCCATCCTCCGGGATGTAGCATAGCGCATTACCAGTGATGATTAGGTGCTTAAGAAGTTCGTGAACACCTACACGGTAGGACTGTTTACTAATCTCTTCCATGACCGACTCCTCAACACGTTGAAGAGCGATTTCCATTTCTGAGATAATCTCTTGGGTTGCGCCTTCTTGGCGTAGTTTGGGTTCGTCAAAGTTAAGACGGAAAAACGGGGCATTGGGAGCCAATAAGGCTAGTAGTAACTTGGATGCTAAATTGTTGACCCCTCTTGCTCCAATGCCCTGAAAAGGTGTTTCTAAACGTGAATGAGAATTATGACCATCTTCCGGCATCACATACGGAAGGGTAAGCTTAGAGGCTTGACGCGCTCTGTCTAGGAAAGAATGCCTCTCGCTCTCTAGGGCGATGTATTGAGACTCGATTGAAGTTCCGTTCATTAAAGTGTTTCTTCTGCTTCAGGTTTAAGTGCTAAAAATTCTAGTTGAGTAAGCTCCTCGACGCCGTCAGTTCCCTCAAGCATTAGGTCATCGTTGGCCTTAAACCTCCAGCAGTCAATAGCAATGAGTTTACCAGAGCCGTCGGT
>Ga0222717_10004455_pt1 | contig 10324 bp, 8 predicted proteins | sample C33_18DmetaG_FD_165053 | JGI IMG/M metagenome (GOLD analysis project Ga0222717, IMG submission 165053) | Estuarine water microbial communities from San Francisco Bay, California, United States - C33_18D | ecosystem: Environmental > Aquatic > Marine > Unclassified | place: USA: California...
TTGGGTGCCTTTGGTTTTGTTGATGTGATGTACCGACAGAACAAAAACCCAGTCTGGGAGAGCTTGCAATTTAATGGGCGCAAAGCCTTTTTCGACGGTGTGGTTGAGCGCAGTGATATGCGGCAGATACTCAAGCGCCTCAAGCAAGGCCGCACCATGTGGTACGCGGCAGATCAAGATTACGGCATAAAACATTCGGTCTTCGCACCCTTTTTTGGAATCGATACCGCCACCATCACGGTCACCTCCCGACTCGCCAGCAAAAATAAATCTGCAGTGCTTATGCTGCATCAATTTAGAGATCTTAAGCGCAAAACATGGACCCTTAAGTTTACGCCGATGTTAGAAAACTTCCCCTCCGGCGATGACCTGGCCGACGCAACCCGCCTGAATGCGATGTTAGAAGCGGAGGTTAAATTAGTACCCGCGCAGTATCTGTGGATGCACCGCCGCTTTAAGACCCGGCCCACGGGTGAGGCATCTTTTTATAAGTAACATTGGGCCATTAACGGCCTTGCCGTTGCGGGTGCACAGAGCGCCCCTTATGACTACAATCTGTCTCCCAAATCTAAAAAGGCTTTCGCGCTGCATGCCTAATTGCAGCATGAAATAAAAATCGTGTTACCCAAATTTTCAGAAATGTTGAGCCAACTGGTGGGCGAACCCTCCGTTAGCTCTACCAGCGCCGATATTGATCGCAGCAACCTGCGCGTGATTGAGCACCTGGGTAACTGGCTCAATGACCTGGGCTTTAGCACTGAGTTGATGCCACTGCCTGGCCGACCCGATAAAGCCAACCTAATCGCCACCCTGGGTCCAGCACCGCGAGAAGGCAAAGGTGGCCTAGTGCTTGCGGGGCACACTGACACAGTGCCGTTCGATGAAAGTCTGTGGCAGTCGGACCCATTCACGCTGAAAGATACAGATGATGTGTTTTACGGATTGGGTTCTTGCGACATGAAAGGTTTTTTTCCGGTTGCGTTAGAGGCTGCGGCGAGCTTTGCCAAAGGTCAGTTGAACGCGCCGCTGACCATTGTGGCCACTTCCGACGAAGAGTCTTCTATGGCAGGTGGTCGGTACTTGGTTGAGTCGGGCAGACCCAAAGCAGACTACGCCATTATTGGTGAACCCACTGAACTGCAACCCATATTTGCTCACAAAGGCATCAGCATGATGTCGATTAATATTTTGGGTTCATCAGGACATTCCTCTGACCCGGGTTTGGGCAACAATGCCTTGGACGCCATGCACAAAGTAATGAGCGCCTTGTTGGATATGCGCGCAGAGTTAGCGGCGGCGAATAAAAACGATGCCTTCGCCGTGAACGTGCCCACCATGAATATGGGTTGCATGCGTGCGGGTGATAACCCCAACAGAATTTGCGGCCATGCCAATTTACAAATAGACCTGCGCCTTTTACCTGGCATGGACTCAGAAGAAATTCACGCAGAGCTAGAGCGACGCATACAAAGGGCTGTTGCAGACAGCGCGGTGACGCTAACTTTAAACAAGGCTTATCCGCCCATCCCGCCATTTGCCACACCTGAAAGTGGTGACCTTGTACAAACATTAAGTAGTTTGAGCAAGCGCGCACCGGGCACTGTTGCATTTGGCACCGAGGCGCACTTTTTGCAGACCTTGGGCATGGAAACCGTAGTATGGGGTCCAGGCAGTATTGACCAAGCGCACCAACCCAATGAATATTTGGCAAAAGCTCATATAGCGCCAGCAATTGCTACACTGCGCCAAGTTATTCAACGTTATTGCATCGACTAAACTATGAAAACCAACGAATACTCACAGTGGTTCAGAGGCTCCACACCGTACATCAGCGCGCACAGAGGCAAAACCTTTGTGGTATTTATCGGTGGCGACAGCCTTGAGCATCTGAACATTACCAACATAGTCCACGACCTAGCGCTACTGCATGTGCTGGGTGTGCGCTTGGTTTTAATTCACGGTGGCAGACCGCAACTAGACAGCGCGCTGACAGATTCTGTTATGCACGAGCAGCGCCGGGTGACCCGCGCTGAAGACATGGACATTATCAACGGCATTTATGGACAGCTGCGCAGCCAGTTGGAAGGGTTATTTTCTACCGGGTTACCCAATACGCCACTGCACAATGTTGAGATCAGTGTGGTGGCTGGCAATTTTGTCACCGCGCGACCCATTGGCGTGTTAGCAGGCGTAGACCATTTATTCACTGGCCGCATGCGCAACGTGGATACCGCAAGGGTGAACACCCTACTGGACGCCGGTTCAATTGTGCTGATGTCGCCCATGGGCTATTCCTCATCTGGCCAAGCCTTTAATTTGGCGGCAGAAGAACTGGCCGCTGATGTCAGCGTGGCGCTGAATGCTGACAAATTAATTATGCTGGATGAGTTAAATCATTTGAACAACTCGAGTGGCCAACGTGAGAGCACAGCAACGCCTACCTCTTTGCAGATACTCATTGGTACCAATGAACAGATCTCAACCACTACGCGCCTGCGCCTAGACACCATGATTCAGGCAGTGCGCGGTGGCGTCACCAAAGCGCACATCATTTCCTTTCAGGAGGATGGCGGCGTTCTACAAGAACTCTTTACAGCCGACGGCGTGGGCACCCAAGTGCTTGAAGAAGCCACTGGCCCTGTGCGTCCGGCTAAGGCGGAAGATGTGTCTGACATTGTAGAAATTATTCGCCCCCTTGAAGAAACGGGTGTTTTGGTACGCAGGTCTCGGGATCGTTTAGAGCAAGAGATTGAACACTTTTTGGTCGCCGAATTAGACGGCGTTGTGGTCGGCTGCTGCGCAGTTTATCCCTTTGAAGATGAAGCAGAGCTGGCTTGTGTGGCTGTACACGAACACTACCGACGCAGAGGTAGTGGCGTTGCCATTGGTGCCAACTTACTCAGAGCAGCAGAAGCCAAAGCCAGCAGCTATGCGTCTAAGCGCTTATTTGCACTCACTACTCAAACTCAGGATTGGTTTATTGATCAGGGATTTGCACCCACCGATGTGAGCGCTTTACCGACCAGCAAACAGTCTCTTTATAATTGGCAGCGCGGCTCGAAGGTAGTTTCAAAACCTCTGAGCTAATGCTGCGCTAACTGCAGGTAAAAAAGACCTGCCTCAAAATGTAGGAAGTAAAATGGCTAACGATCGTCCCTATAGTTCTCTTGTTGTAGATGGCGTAGAGCAAGCACCCAGTAGGGCTATGCTGTACCCCACAGGGTTTAAAACTGAGGATTTTAGCAAGCCGCAAATTGGTATTGCCTCTACTTGGAGTATGGTCACCCCCTGCAACATGCATATCAATGAACTGGCTGACGCCGCCTGCATGGGCGCTGATGAGGCCGGCGCCAAGGCCGTACTGTTCAATACCATCACTGTTTCTGATGGTATATCCATGGGAACACCGGGCATGCGCTATTCATTAGTGTCTCGCGAAGTCATTGCAGACTCCATTGAAACAGTAGTTGGCGCGCAAGGCTTTGACGGCTTTGTCGCCATTGGCGGCTGTGACAAGAACATGCCTGCCTGCGCCATTGCTATGGCGCGCATGGATAGACCCAGCGTTTTTGTTTACGGCGGCACCATTTTACCCGGCGCGGAGCGACGCGACATTGTCTCAGTATTTGAAGCGGTAGGCGGACACGCAGCGGGCACGGTTTCCGATATTGAACTTAAAGAGGTAGAGGAAACCGCCATTCCAGGACCAGGTTCCTGTGGCGGCATGTATACGGCGAATACTATGGCCTCTTCAATTGAGGCATTAGGGTTGTCATTACCCGGCAGTTCAGCGCAAAACGCCATTAGCCAAGACAAAAAGCAAGACAGCTACAACGCCGGAGCGGCAGTTAGGAATTTGATTAAGCTGGGCATTAAGCCAAGCGACATTTTGAGCAAAGAAGCGTTTGAAAATGCCATTACGGTGACCATTGCCCTAGAGGGATCTACCAACGGCGTATTGCACTTACTGGCTATAGCGCACGCAGCCAATATACCGCTGACGCTTGAAGACTTTAGCCGTGTTGGTAAGCGCGTGCCGGTATTGGCCGACATGCGCCCTGCCGGCCAATACGCCATGAGCGAGCTGATTGAAATTGGTGGCATACAGCCGCTGATGAAAATGCTGTTGGCCGAAGGCCTACTGCATGGCGATTGCTTAACCGTTACAGGCAAAACTCTGGCGGAAAATTTAGCTGATGTTGAAGACTATCCTGCGGATCAAAAAATCATTCGCCCAATGTCTGACCCAATTAAGAAAGACAGCCACTTGGTGATTTTGCGTGGCAATTTGGCCCCAGAAGGTGCGGTAGCAAAAATCACGGGCCATGAGGGTCTGAAATTTACCGGCAGCGCCCGCTGCTTCCACGGCGAAGAAGCGGCAATGGCGGCTATAATGGATGGCCAAGTGCAAAAAGGCGACGTGGTTATTGTTCGTTATGAAGGCCCCAAAGGCGGTCCCGGCATGCGCGAAATGCTCAGCCCAACCAGCGCCATCAACGGCCGCGGCATGTCCCAAGATGTGGCACTACTAACCGACGGTAGATTCTCAGGTGGGTCTCACGGTTTTGTTGTAGGTCATGTAACACCAGAAGCACACTTGGGCGGTCCCATTGCTTTGGTCGAGGATGGCGACACCATTACCATCGACGCGGAAACTCAAGAAGTAATCCTAGATGTCAGCGACGAAGTGTTGGCACAAAGACGCGCTCAATGGACGGCACCCAAGCCCTACACCGAGCGCGGCACGCTGGCTAAATATGCTCAGCTGGTGAGTTCGGCAAGTGAAGGCGCGGTGACGGACAAATATCTGGGCTAGAATTCTAGCCAAGAGCCACACCGCGTATTGAGGGAAACGTGTCAACTTGTGAACTATGTGCCAACCCGGCACAACACGTAGTGCCGGGGTATAAGTTAACGGTATGCGAGGTGTGCTGGTCTGGTGCCGCCCAAGGATGGGCTGCAAATTTGGAACCCATCCTTTTTGCGGCACTAGCCGCCAGAGGTCTACTCATACCTGACCGAGGCGACAATGACTTGTTGCCTCGATCTTACGCCCCGCCTGAAGACTTCAACATCTAAAGTCAGCCCTGCAAAGAGAAGCGCCTCGTTTTAACGAGACAACCGCACTGCAATCGTATCCCCAAGACCATATTCACCCATCAAGAGCCCTATGGCGTCATCAGAAAAACCATACTTCTCAGCCATCAAAGCATTCACCGCAACAGCTTGAGAAGGGTCTGACACCACATCGGGACTAAATCTATCACCCTCTCTGGTAACATAAACGGCCCGCCCTGCCTGCACATTGTTCATTAATCTTTGGTACCAACCCGACTGATCGTCGCCAGCTCGCAACCACATACTGCCATCATGGTCTACCACCCAAAGGCGAGTACTTTGTACTTCACCTTGATCGTCTTGGGACTCAAGCACAACAACTTCGCCACTTTCTGACGCCAACATAATCAGACCGAAGTAAATAAAGGGCGCCAATACAGCTAACAACAAAATTTTCTTTAACAACACATATTCTCCCATTTCTTTATATACCGATCATGCAGCAAAAACGTTGCATTGTAAGGCTCCGCTGTAAGAAAAATGCGGCTAGTCGGCGGATTATCTAACAAAGAATACTGAGAGAAAGAGGGTGAGGGATAATAGGCAAAAAAGGCGAAGAAGGATTTCCCCCTTCGCTAAACGCTCGCTTTTATTCGGCGCGCTATTTTTATTTACAGCGCTAAATTGAAAACTATCTTTTAAATTGGTGAAGCGCTAAACCGAAGTCTTCTCATGCACCATATCGACCAAGAACTTCACATTATCTACTGGGGTCTCAGGAATAATGCCATGACCTAAATTGAAAATGTGACCAGGGCGTCCTGCCACCTGATCTAATAGCCATTGAGTTTGCTGAGCAACCGCCGCCTGATCAGCGCACAAAACGATTGGATCCAAATTGCCTTGCACAGCCGTGCAGCCCAATTGGTCCCAGGTAGGCGCAAGTGGCGTTCGCCAATCAAAGGCCAACACGTCAATGTCTAACTCAGCCACCGCTGGCAGCAAGTGATAGTTACCCGTACCAAAGTAGATCACAGGGACTTCTTTACCAATCTTTTCTAACAGCGACTTCAAGTAAGGCTCAACAAAAACTCGGTAATCCTGAACAGACAAATTACCCACCCAAGTATCAAACAATTGTACGGCCTCTACACCAGCACTGATTTGCAACTGCAAATAACTGGCTAACTGATCTACTAGTTTTGTGATGAGTTGATGCCAAAGCTCTGGCGCTTCGTGCATCATTTTTTTCACATGCACGTAATTACGCGAACCTTTGCCCTCAATAGCATATGAGGCCAACGTAAACGGCGCGCCAGCAAAACCGATGAGCGCAACATCTTTGGGTAGGTCAGCGTTAATAAATTTGACCGTATCAGCGATGTAAGGGGTTTGCTCAATAGCCGGTCCATTGCGTAGGGCGGCAACATCTTTGGCATTACGAATAGGGTGACTAAAAACCGGCCCTTCGCCTGGCACGTAATTAAGCTCCATACCCATGGGCTCCAAAATGGGCAGCAAGTCCGCAAACATAATGGCTGCATCCACACCTAAGATACGCTGAGCGTCCAGTGTCGCTTGCGCGGCTTTTTCCGGATTTTTAAAAAAATCTAGGCTAGGCAGATTTCCTTTCACCTGATGATACTCGGGCATATAACGACCTGCTTGGCGGTTCAGCCAAATTGGTGTGTGCGAGGTCGCTTCCCCTCGGCAAGCTTGCAAAAAAACCTTTGCAGATTTATCCATCAGTTAGACCTTATAGTTTCTATTATTTTTCATTTGTTCTTTGTTGTTGGTTATCTGAGCATTTATTACGCCGATAGAATTTGGCGGCAAAACAGCGCTTTGTTGAAATGACCGTTATTGCGGATCAATGCTCAACGGGCTTACCTCGGCATCGTAGTCTACGCCGTCGATGCCAAAACCAAAGATCTTCAAGAAATCTTCGCGGAAACCAGCGAGATCGCCCAGTTCCGGCAGATTTTCCGTAGTCACCAACGGCCAACGTTGTTTAACAATATCTTGCACTGGCTCTGATAACTCCAGGTCATCTACGCGAATGCGTCCGGCGTCATCTAAGCGCATCTGGGACCCGTTCTTAAGCTGAGTCGCAAATAAGCGATGAATGTGCGTTATACAATCTTCGTGTAACTCTTGATCTTTCATCGCCTTAAAAAGCAGGGCAACATAAAGAGGCACAACGGGAATTGCTGAACTGGCTTGACTAACTATGGCTTTAAGCACCGCCACTCTGGCGTCCCCACCGATACCCGCTAGTTTTTCGCCAATGGCTCGGCTGGCTCTATCCAAGTCCAACTTTGCTTGACCCAGAGTGCCTTCCCAATATATCGGCCAGGTCAGCTCGCTACCAATATAAGTATATGCCACGGTTTTTGCTTGAGGCGCTAAAAGATCAGCTTCGACTAAAGCCTGCATCCAAAATTCCCAATCTTCGCCGCCCATAACTGTAACAGTGTTTTCGGTTTCTTCTGCTGTCGCTGGCTCTAAGTTAACCTCTGACACCTCGCCTTTTTCAACATGCACAGTCTTAATGCTGAGTACTTCACCCAAAGGCTTGATGCTCGAACGGTGCAAAACACCTGACTTTGGATGCTGGCGAACTGGGGACGCTAGGCTATATACAACCAAATCTATCTTGCCCATATCGGCGCGGATGGTGTCTAGTACTTGAGCGCGCATTTCATCCGAGAATGCATCGCCATCCATTGTTTTCGCATATAGGCCCGCGGCCTTAGCTTGTTGTTCAAACGCCGCATTGTTGTACCAGCCTTGAGAGCCCGTCTTGCTCTCACTTGGCGCTTTTTCAAAAGACACACCCAAAGTATTAGCACCACAACCAAACCCGGCAACAATTCTGCTGGCAAGGCCGTAGCCACCAGAGCACCCCAGAACCAAGACGTTTTTAAACTCGCCCGTTGAGATGCTGTCCAACTGGCTAACATAGTTTACTTGCTCGCCGACGTGGGCGGCACAACCTGTAGGGTGCGCGGTTGTGCAAATGAAACCGCGAATACGTGGTTTTACTATCATTCTATTTCCCTTGGTTCGAGTGCGTAGATGTTAAAATTGCGGGCGCCATCATACCTGCTGCTACTGCCCAACGCATCGCGGCATCTACATCTAATACTCTAGGGCCGTCACGTCTCACGCTGACCAGCGCCTGCTCACCGGCATTGATCTTATGGTCTCGATCGCCATCTAATGCGACCACTCCCGGACCTTGCAAAACAACTTCTTCGGCAAAGTCCACACGGTGCGTGGAAAGCACGTTGACCGTTTTGTAAAAGCCAGGGGAAAGAGGCGCTAAAACCTCTGAACCATCAGGGCCCATATCAACAACCAACCCAACATCATCTTGGGCATAAACAGGATCAATATAGCCACCAATAGGCGACATACCGATGGCATTCGGCTCTGCCCTTGTTAACACCATTCGGCTCAGCCGCTGCGCGTCAAAAGGCAATAAGTTACCCACATGGTCGTTAAGCAAAAGTACCGCGTCGATCAGCCCCACATCTACGCCCTGAGGCGTTACCAGATGTAGTACTTTGACCGCTTGTTTTAACTCCGCTGGCGCCCCATCAAAGCGACCCAAACAATTTAAACCTGCAACCATACCGGCAATAGTAGGTTCCATAAGCGCCGGAAAGACATTGTTGGTGCCTGTAGAGATTGGAATGAGATCCATGTCTGAACAGGCTCTAACAATGGCGCGGTTAGTGCCGTCGCCGCCTAACGACACCATAGTATTGCAGCCCTCGGCCTTAAAAAGCTTTACCGCCTCTTCAGTATCTTTGGCGGAATTGGTAATAGGCACATCAAGAATGTGCACCCGAGCGTTGAGCGGCATCAACTCCAGTGCGAGAGAGGCAATACGAAAAGGCTCTCGGGCAATGTATATGTCTGTTACCCCAGCGGCGTCTGCACCAGCAGCCACTCTGGCAACAATGTCGCGCTTAGCTTCGTGGGTCATATTACTGGCGCGGGCAGCTAGACGCCTGACATCGCGCCCCGACATTGGGTTTACACAGAGCGCAAGTTTACCGTTAGACATTAGCGTTGATAATTCTCAAAGGTGTAGTCACAGCTATGACGCTCATCGGCATAACATTTCTTTTGCATAACTAATTCCCAAGCGGATAAATCTAGCTCAGGAAAAAACACATCGCCCTTGGGTTCTGCATGCACCTGGGTAAGGTATAAGCGGGTGGCCCGAGGCAATGCTAAGGCATAAATTTCAGCGCCACCGATAATCATTATTTCATCTACGCCGTCAATGAGGCCCTGACTCTCAGCAAGTTCTATCCCTGCGTCTAAATCCGCGACAACCTTCACACCTTCGCGATGCCAGTTGGGGTCGCGGGTCATCACAATGTTTGTGCGCCCAGGCAGAGCAGACTTCATGGACTCAAACGTTTTACGCCCCATCAACACAGGCTTACCCATGGTGGTATTCATAAAATGACGCATATCGTCCGGTAGTCGCCAAGGCAAAGTGTTGTCTCGGCCAATGACCCTATTTTCGGCCATGGCCCATACGAGTGAAATATGCATATTAGACCGCTATTGGCGCTTTGATGCCGGGGTGGCATTCGTAGTCGAGGAGTTCAAAGTCTTCATACTTAAACCCAAATATATCTTTCACTTCTGGATTAATGCGCATTTTCGGCAGCGGTAGCGGCTCTCTGGCCAACTGCCGGTCCGTTTGCTCTAAGTGATTGGAGTAAAGGTGCGCGTCCCCCAGTGTGTGAACAAAGTCGCCCACTTCTAAGTCACAGACCTGGGCAATCATCATGGTTAACAATGCATAAGAGGCAATGTTGAAAGGCACACCAAGGAAAATATCTGCGCTGCGTTGATACAACTGGCAAGACAACTTGCCATCTGCCACATAAAACTGAAACAGCGTATGACAAGGTGGCAAAGCCATATTGCTCACTTCAGCCACATTCCAGGCACTGACAATATGTCGACGGCTGTCCGGATTGTTGCGGATGCCCTCAACCAACGCTTCAATTTGATCAATGGTTGAGCCATCTGGACCCGGCCATGAACGCCATTGAGAACCGTAAACTGGACCCAGCTCGCCATGCTCATCAGCCCATTCATCCCAAATGTGTACTTCATGGTCGAGCAGATATTTGATATTGGTGGAGCCTGCCAAAAACCACAGCAGCTCGTGAATAATGCCTTTTAAGAAGACTTTTTTAGTGGTGACTAAGGGGAATCCATCCGCCAGCGGGTA
>Ga0222717_10004458_pt1 | contig 10317 bp, 11 predicted proteins | sample C33_18DmetaG_FD_165053 | JGI IMG/M metagenome (GOLD analysis project Ga0222717, IMG submission 165053) | Estuarine water microbial communities from San Francisco Bay, California, United States - C33_18D | ecosystem: Environmental > Aquatic > Marine > Unclassified | place: USA: California...
GGATAAAATTATTAAGTTTAGAGAGGACGAATTACACCACAGAGATATAGCCTACAAAGAAGGTGCAACAAAAAAAGGTATCTATTCAATTTTAGATAAAATAATTAAAACAGGTTCAAAAATTGCCATTAATATATCTGAAAAAATATAATCAAGCTTCTAATTCAACATCCCAGTACAAATAATCCATCCAACTTTTGTGTAAAAAATCAGGTGGAAAATGTTTACCATTTTTATGTAAATCCTCTGTGGATGGTTGATAAGGTTCTTGACTAAGAGTCATTTCAGAGTTTTTTAATAATCTACCCCCTTTTTTTACATTACATGAAGAGCACGCCGTTACTACATTGTTCCAGTTAGTTTCCCCTCCTTTAGATCTAGGAAGTAAGTGATCAAATGTTAACTCTTGATCACTCCCACAATATTGACATAAAAATCTATCTCTTAGAAAAACATTAAACCTTGTAAAACTTGGATTAGATTGTGGTTTTATAAAATTTTTTAGAGCAATTACACTTGGTAATCTCATATTAAATGATGGGCTTCTAATAATTCTATCATAATTACTGACAATAGTTACCCTATCTAAAAAAACAGATTTAACCGAATCTTGCCAACTCCATATAGATAAAGGGTAATAACTCAAAGGTCTATAATCAGCATTCAAAACTAATGCTGGGCATTTTTCTAAAGAAACATTTTGATTATCAAAAAACATTAATAAAATGTAACCGAAAATAATTATTTTATCAATAACTAGAATTTCTACTAAATTTGAAAATTATTCTTTATATAATTCAAAGCTATGCTTGAAGCTTCAACTGGAATATGATGATCACAATTTTTTATAATTTTAGTTTCAATTTTAATATTATTTCTAATTAAAAAATCTTTGGCTTCTAATAAAAAAGTAGGTGAGACAACTTCGTCTTTATCTCCATGTATTAAAAGCATTTTTGTTGAAGAGGTTTTTCTTTTAATTATATCTTCCTGATTTATCACTTTTCCCGAAAAACCAACAATACAACTATAGTTTTCAGAGCTTGTTAGTCCTAAGTTTATAGACATCATACATCCTTGGCTAAAACCAGATAAACAAATTTGTGAATTTTTTAAACTGTATTCATTTTTTACTTCTTCAATAAACTTTTTGAGTTTTATTTCAGCTTTTTTAGAATGTTCTAAAACATATTCTATGTCATTTTTTGTTAAATCAAACCATTGATAGCCTGCTGGATTAATTTCACATTTTTCGTGTGCATTTGGACATAAGAAAATAGCGTTGGGAAGAAATCTTTTCCAATTTAAAGTTAGCATACTTATATCTTTTCCATCACCTCCATATCCATGAAGTAAAATAACTGCATGCTTAATTGGTATATCTTTTTCTGGTTTTATAATAGTAGTGGTCAGACAAAATGTCATAGATGTTTTTATTATGTTTTTTTATTTAAAAAACACTCTACAATATATTTATGATTTCAGGAACATTAGTTAAAATTTTAGGTATAGCTCTTTTAATAGTTGTTGCAGTTGTATTAATTCTAGGTATTGGAACTTTATTTAAAGGTGGAGAAGCTAGTAAAAAATATTCAAATAAATTAATGCAATTAAGAGTGCTTCTACAATTCATAGCTATAATAATTTTAGTTTGCTTTGCTTATTTTTTTAAAAATTAATCATAAATTTTTAACCATTTAATAAATTCTTCACTATGAAAATCGATAGAACCTATAATCCTAGCAAACTCTTTACCTTGTTTATTAAATAAAATAGTAGTTGGAACCCCCCTTAAAGAAAATTTTTTTGCTAATGTAATTGGTGCATCCATGTAAATATTTAAATTTTGGATGTTTAGATCTTCAAAAAAAGATTTTGATTTAGATATATTTTCTTGAGCAATATTTATTGGAAAAATTTTTAAATTATTAAAGTTGCTGTTTGATTGAAGATTGTCTAAAGATGGCATCTCTTCTTTACAAGGAGCACACCAGGTTGCCCAAAAATTTAATATAATTAATTTTCCTTTAAAATCATTTAAATTAATGTTTTTTTGATTTATATCTTTGAATATTACATCCTCATATATTTTTGAGTTTTTGGTTAAAACTAAATTTTTTATATCAGGCTTATCTGAAGCATAACTAAAACTTATTACTATTAGGTAGCTAAATATTATTAATAATTTCATACTAAATATGTATAATTAATTATCATGGTAAAAAATAAAAACAATAAAGCAATATGGGGTTCAAGAATAAAAAAAGATGCCTCAAAATTATTTCAAAAAGTAGGCAGTTCAATAAATATTGATAAAAAGCTTTTTAAAGAAGATATTTTAGGATCAATAGCACATGTTGAAATGCTATTTAGACAGAAAATTATTTCATTTAAAATTAAAAATAAAATAATTTTTGGACTAAAAAAAATTGAAATTGAAATCTTAAAAAATAAATTTGAATATAATGAAAAATTTGAGGATATTCATATGAATATTGAAAAAAGATTATTTCAAATTATAGGTGATGAAGCAGGATATATTCACACTGCAAGATCTAGAAATGATCAAGTAATTACTGATTTTAAAATGTGGACTAACTCAGCTACTAAGGATGTCATTGAAAATATAGATAATATTATAAAAACAATTCTCAGAATTTCTGAAAAAAATATAGAAACAATAATGCCAGGGTTTACTCATTTAAAAAATGCTCAAGCTGTTTCATTTGCGCACTATCTAATGGCTTATGTGGAGATGTTTAATAGAGACAAAAAAAGATTTTTAAATAACTTAGAAAATTTATCAGAATGTCCTCTTGGTGTCACAGCATTAGCTGGTACTTCTTTTAATATTGATAGAAATTTCACATCAAAGAAACTAGGTTTTAAAAAACCAACGAATAATTCAATTGATACTGTTGCTGATAGAGATTTTGTTTTAGATTTTTTATATAGTGCATCAGTTTGTTCTATGCATATTTCAAGAATTGCTGAAGAATTAATCATTTGGAACTCAGATGGATTTAATCTGATCACACTTTCAGATAAAGTTGTTACAGGTTCTTCTATAATGCCTCAAAAAAAAAATCCTGACTTACTGGAATATCTAAGAGGAAAAACTGGGACGATTTATGGAAATTTATTTTCAATGTTAGCAATACTTAAAAGTTTGCCAATATCTTACTTTAAAGACTTACAAGATGATAAAGAAATATTATTTAAATCTAATGAAATTTTAAATAACTGTCTCGCAATTCTTACTGAAGTTTTAAAAAACTTAAAACCTAATAAGCAGCAAATGTTAGATCTTGCAAATTCTGGTTATATTACAGCTACAGATTTAGCTGATTATCTAGTTAAAAATAATTCAATGCCATTTAGAAAAGCGTACCAAACTACAGCAGCGATTGTCAATTTTGCGGAGAAAAAAAAGAAAAAATTAAATGAGCTTAGCATTGAAGAGTTAAAAAAAATTGAACCTATGCTAACATCTGAAGTATTAAAGGTATTTAATGTAAAAAACTCAGTAAATTCTAAAAAATCTTATGGTGGAACATCTTTTGATAATATCAAAAAAATGATAATGAAATATAGAAAAACATAAAATGATAAAAAAATTAATTTTTATTTTTATTTTTGGTATTTTATTGCTTTCTTGCGGAAAAAAAGGAGAGCCTGAATACAAGGTGAGCAAAAACAATATTCATATATTGAAGATTTAATGAAATATATTAATAAAAGCCTCTCTATTGAAAGGGTTAAAGTTCAAGATATTGCTAAAAAATTCGGCACACCTACATACTGTTACTCATATGGTCAATTAAAAGAAAATATCATTAATTTTAAAAAAAATTTTCAATCATTTTCACCACTAATATGCTTCGCAGTTAAGTCTAATACTAATGCAGGTTTAATAAGGGAAATTAAAAAATTTGGTCTTGGAGCTGATGTAGTTTCAATTGGTGAATTAATGATGGCACTTAAAGCCGGAATAAACGCAAAAAAAATTGTTTTCTCGGGTGTTGGAAAAACATCAAGGGAAATAGAATATGCAATTAATAAAAAGATTTTATTAATAAATACTGAGTCTAAAAGTGAGATCAATGAAATTGAAAAGATTGCTAAATATAAAAATAAAATTGTAAATATTGGTATTAGACTAAATCCAAATATAGATGCCAAAACATTAAAACAAATTTCAACGGGTAAAAAAGAAAATAAATTTGGTGTGGATGAAAAAACATTTTTTGAAATAGTTAAATATGCTAAAATTTCAAAAAACATTAATCTTAAATGTTTAAGCGTTCATTTGGGAAGTCAGATCTTAGATCATAAACCATATGAAAAAATGCTGAAAGTAATAGATAAAATTATCAGAAAAAGTAATCATGATTTTGAATTTATTGATCTTGGTGGTGGTATGGGAATATCTTATGAAAAAAATAAAAAAAAACTTAATTATCAAAAATATAATATTGCAATAAAAAAATTCTTAAAAAATCATAATTCTAAAATTATATTTGAACCAGGAAGATCAATTGTTGGTAACATAGGCTCACTTATTTCAAAAGTTATTTACATAAAAGAAAATGACAAAAAAGATTTTATAATACTCGATGCTGCAATGAATGACCTTATGAGACCAGCCTTATATGGTGCAAAGCACAGAATTATACCCGTAATAAAAAAAAATAAAATTTCAAAAAAAATTTATGAATTTGTTGGTCCAATTTGTGAAAGTACAGATAAATTTACAACCTTAAAAAAATTTCAAAAACTAGAGGAAAAAGATCTCATAAGTATATGTGATGTTGGAGCTTATGGAATGTCATTAAGTTCAAATTATAATATGAGACCTAAACCGACAGAAATTTTAATAAAAGGCTCTAAAATTAATATTATTAAAAAAAGACAAAAACTGAAAGATTTAATCTAGTTTTTGATTCAAATGATAAGAAATTTTTTATTTTCTCTTTTCTTCTTTTTGGGAATTATAACTATTTCAGTTATATTTATTCCTGCACTTTTTTTACCTCAAAAAATAACTTTATTTGGCGGAAAAGTTATGGGTTATTGGTCTTCATTTTGTTTAAAAATTTTTTTATCTACTAAAATAATTATTAAAGGTGAAGAAAATATAATTAAGAATAAAAAATTTTTTATAGCAGCTTCTCATCAATCGATGTTTGAAACTTTTTTTTTACAAACAGTCTTTAACTCTCCAGTTTTTATTCTAAAAAAAGAATTATTAATGATACCTGTGTTTGGCTGGTATCTTAAAAAAATTGGATCAATATCAATTAAAAGAAATAAAATATCAAAACAAAATCTCGGATTTTTTGATGAAATATCAGCACAAGTTAATTCATCAAACAGACCTCTAATAATTTTTCCTCAAGGTACGAGATTACTACCTGAAGATAGAACACCATTTAAGAAGGGTTCTAGTAGAATCTATGAAGAACTAAAAATTTCATGTCAACCAGTGGCTATAAATTCTGGAAATACTTGGCCAAAAAAAGGTTTAAAAAAAATGAATACAACTTTAACTATCTCAATTTTAAAGAGTATTGATCCTGGATTAAAAAAAGAAATTTTCTTAAAAGATTTAGAAAGTGCTATTTACTCAGAGTTAGACATATTAAATTAACCTTTCATGGGCATGACAACAAATATGCTATCAAAGTCACCTGGGTCTTTAATAAGGGCTGGAGATCCAGTATCGTTAAAAAACATTTCTATTTTATCTCCATCTAGCTGTGATGCTACATCTATTAAATATCTAGAGTTAAAGCTAATTTCTAAATCATGCTCAAATTTCACATTTAAACTTTCTTTTCCATCTCCACTATTTGTATTATTTACTGATAAATTTAAAACATCTTTTGATAAATTGAATTTTACTCCATCTTTTTTGTCTAGTGAAACAGACGCTACTCTATCAACAGAGTCTAAAAATAATTTTAAATCTATTTCTAATTTTTTTTGATTATTTTTTGGTATTACTTGAATATAATTTGGAAACTTACCATCAATTAACTTAGAAATTAAAATACTGTTATTTAATTCAAACTTAATTTTAGATTTAACGTTTGAAATTTTTACATCTCCATCGTAACTTTCTAACAAAGAACACAGTTGAAATATTGTTTTTTTTGGTAATATAATTGGTTCAAAGTCTACTTTCTGATCTAATCTTATTTTAGATATAGACATTCTATGACTATCTGTTGCGGCTGCTGTTAAAAAATTTTTATCTTCATTTTCAGTTTGATGAAAAAAAATTCCACTTAAGTAATGCCTTGTTTCATCATTTGAAACAGAAAATTTACATTTATTTAATAATTTTAATAATTGTTTAGATTTAATTGAAAATTGATTTTGATCAAAATTTTCATCTGTTAAAGGAAATTCAGAAGCATTAATACAATTCAAATTAAAGACTGACTTCTCAGACTCAACTTGAAGTTTGCTTATGTCTTTTAAAGACATATTGATTTTTTTTCCTGAAGAAAATTTTCTTATTATATCATACATTATCGATGACGTGGTGGTAGTATTTCCTTCTTCAATAACTTCTACGTTATTAATTTGATGAATAAATATCAAATCTAAATCTGTTGCGGTAATTGTTAAACTTGAATTACTAACATTTAATAAAACATTCGATAATATTGGAAGTGTGCTTCTCTTTTCTATTACACCCTGACAATAGTTCAACGCCTGCTGTAAGTCTTGTTGGTTAACGTTAAATTTCATTTTCTTTAGTATACAATATTTGATTTTTTAAGTTATTAATATTGTTATTCATTTCTAGATCTTTTTCCTTTAATTTTTCAATTGTTTTAACTGAATGTATAATTGTTGTATGATCTCTATTGGAAAATTCCCTTCCTATTTCTGGTAATGATTTAGAGGTTAATATTTTTGTTAAATAAATAGCAGTTTGTCTTGGTCTAACTAGATACCTAGATCTTCTTGAAGATAACATCTCATTTTTACTAATTTTGAAAAATTTACAAACTGTAGATTGGATCAAATCAATTGTTACTTTGTTATCACCTATATTAAGCAAATCTTTTAGAATAACTTTAACTTCTGACAGATTAGGAGTTTTATTATATATTCTTGAAAATGAAACAACTCTATTAATTGCACCAACCAACTCTCTTATACTTGTTGTGATTTCAGTACTAATAAATTTTTGTATCTCTTCAGATAAATTTATTTGATAAGAATAAAAAATATTAAGCTCTTCTGTTTTTTGTTTAACAACTCTACTTCTAAGTTCATGATCTGGCTTTTGAATATCAACAACTAAACCGCCTGCAAATCTTGATTTGATTCTATCCTGAATTCTAGATAATTTGTTTGGAGCTCTATCTGCAGAAATTATAACTTGCGAACCTTTATCAAGCAATGCATTGAATGTATGAAAAAATTCTTCTTGCATGGCTTCCTTACCATTCATAAATTGAATATCATCAATTAATAAAATATCTGTATTTCTAAAATATTCCTTAAATTTTACCATATCATTTGCTTTAATTGACTTTACAAATTGATACATAAATCTCTCTGCTGAAATAAACATAACTTTATTCTTATCTTTCAATGATAGACCAATTGAATTTAGTAAATGAGTTTTTCCCATACCTACACCACCATAAATATAAAGAGGATTATAATGAGAAATATTTTCTGAAACTTTTAATGATGCTTCGTATGCTAACTTATTACTATGTCCAGTTATAAAATTATCAAATCTTTTATTAGGGTCAATTCTGTTGTATTGTAAATATGTATCTTTGATGAATGATATGTTTTGATTACTTGAAATTGGTTTAAAATTAATACGGTCATCGTTATCGGAGTTTTTTTCCACAATCTTAAATTCAATTCTTGTTAGATCTTTTTTGTAATTTTTTATAACTTGTAAAATCTGATCTAAATATCTAGAGGTAATCCAGTCTCTTATAAACCTAGTTGAAACAGATAGTAGAATATAGTTATTCATCTCTTCAATAAAATCTATCTTTCTCAACCAACTTTCATATATATCGTTACCTAGTTTGCTCTTCATATCTTTTTGAACAAGGGCCCAGTTTAATGTTGATGAAGTAGAATCTTTTAGATTTTGTGTAATATTATTCTTGGACATAATTTGTAGGAATAAAGTCAGTTAGAAGCAAAACTAAAATTTTGCAATAATTAATTTTGCAAAAATAAAAATAAATAAACTTTTTAAGTGAATCGTTTATGGCGCGAATAAAAATTTATAAAATAATTTATAACTTAAAGTCTTTTTTTTAGAAAAATAGTTTTACAAATTTTGAAATCTATGAATGTGTGTTTTAGAAAAAATTTTCTATCAAATCTACATATAGTAATTTTTAATTATTTTTTTTTATATTTAGTATAGTTACTATTGGTTGAATTATTAAAAACAACTGTAAATAGGTAATTATAGGGATGATATCTTCTTTGTAATTCTAGAAATATTTCTTGATGCGTTTGCTTTCTTAATTATACCAGTCTTGGCAACTTTCATCAATTCAGAATTCAACTTAGGTAAGAATTTTAAGGCTTCAGCTTTTTTTTTATCATCAATTAGAGCATTCATTTTCTTGATTGCATTCTTGTATTTACTCTTACGAGCTTTGTTTACAAGGGTCTGAGTAGTAATTTTTCTAATTCTTTTAATCGCTGATTTTGTGTTTGCCATAAGCGCAGTGGTATAGCTCGAGAATTTATACTGGTCAACAGAATAATTGCTTATTTTTGGCACATATTACAAAAAAAAGTTGATCTATTTGATATAAATATTTTCTTTATTTTACCAGAACAATTACTTCTTAAACAATCTAGATTTTCTCTTTGATAAACTTTAAATTCTTTTTGAAAACTTCCGATTTTACCTGAAGTATTTTTAAAATCACGAATGCTTGAACCACCTTTTTTAATAGCTTTATTAAGTACACTTTTTGAAAAAGAAATAATTCTTTTACAATCTTCTTTCGATAAATTCATTGCGTGTGTTGTAGGCTTAATTTTACTTAAAAATAAAATTTCACTTGCATAAATATTACCTATGCCTGATACAAATTTTTGGTCTATTAAAAAAGTTTTAATATCTTTTCTTTTATTAAAAAAACACCTCAATAAATACTTTAAATTAAAGATCTCAAAAAAAGGTTCTGGCCCTAGATGACTAAATCTATTTATTAACTCTTGGTTATTGCGCATAAATTTAAAAAACCCAAACCTTCTAGGATCATTATAGATAATTTTAAAATCTTTAAAATGTATCTCAACATGATTATGTTTTTTTGGTAAGTTTGGAGAATTATAAAAACTAACATTAGTAAAGTTATTCAAGTTATATTTTTTAACTAAATGGATTGTTCCTGACATTCCCAAATGAATTAAACAAAATGAACCATCAGAAAAATTTAAAATTAAATATTTAGAAAACCTAGTAACTTTTTTGATAATTTTATCTTTTAATAATTCTTCAAATTTAAAAGGAATTTTAAACCTTAAATTTCTGTTTGAGATTATAACCTTCTTAATTTTTTTTTGTTGTATTTTTTTGGCCAACGATTGTTTAACTATTTCTACTTCTGGTAATTCTGGCATTTAACGTTATATTATCAATAAATAATAAATTTAACATGCAACAATATCTTCAAAATAAAAAAGGACTTGTTCAAAGTGTCTTTGACAATGTCTATAATAAATATGATTTAATGAATGATTTTATGTCACTTGGTGTTCATAGAATTTGGAAAAAAGATCTAATAAGATGGATGAATCCCTCAAAGGATAAAATTTTAATTGATGTTGCTTGCGGTACTGGTGATTTAGCCAAACTTTTTTTAGATTTAACTTATAAAAATGGAAAAATTTTTTGTGTAGATCCTAATAAAGGAATGATTGGGAAAGGTAAAACAAAACTAACCAATTATAGAAACATTAACTGGGTGATTGCTCCAGCAGAAAAATTACCCATTAAAGATAATTCTTGTGACTATTACACAATCAGTTTTGGTTTACGTAACACTAAAAATCTTAATAAAGCTCTTTCAGAGGCTTATAGAGTTTTAAAACCAGGTGGTCGCTACCTGTGTTTAGAATTTTCTAAAATTCAAAACTCAAATCTAAATTTTATTTATAAAAATTACTCAAAAATTATTCCTTTAATTGGTAAAGCAGTTGCAGGTAAAAAAGAACCTTATGAATATTTAGTAAAAAGTATTGAAGAGTTTATTAATCAAGAAGAATTAATTGATCTCATGAAAATAAATAAATTTGAAA
>Ga0222717_10004463_pt1 | contig 10311 bp, 11 predicted proteins | sample C33_18DmetaG_FD_165053 | JGI IMG/M metagenome (GOLD analysis project Ga0222717, IMG submission 165053) | Estuarine water microbial communities from San Francisco Bay, California, United States - C33_18D | ecosystem: Environmental > Aquatic > Marine > Unclassified | place: USA: California...
GGTGCTGCTATTGCTGCTTCTGGAATTGGATTACTTGTTGTTGTTGTTAGTTCATTAATAGCTGCATTTAAAAATTCAGAAGCTGGTCAAAATAAGTTTGCTAAATTAATGGGTGTTATTGGTACTGTTGTAGGTAACGTTGTTGATGTGTTAGCAGATTTAGGTGATTTTATAATTGATTTATTTAGTGGTAATGGTGAAGCTATGAGTAAATTAAAATCATTTGGAGCTTCTATATTTAATGTAATTGGTTTACCTATAAAAACTGTTATAGATACAGTCAAAACACTTGGCAAGGTTTTAGGTGCTTTGTTTAGTGGTGATGTTAGTGGTGCATTTGACGCTTTAAAACAAGGTGTTTCTGATGTTAAGGGTAATTTTGACGAAGCTGCTGATAGCATTAACAATGCTAAAGATGCCTTAACTGGTTTTATTGAAGAAAATATCAGAGAAGCAAAAATAGCTCAACAAATAGCAGACGACAGAGCAAAAGCAGATGTTATTGATAGAGATTTAATCGTAGAAAGAGCAAAAGCAGATAGACGCATTGCAGAGCTAAGAGATAAGGCAGCTCAAAGAGAAAAATTTAGTGCAGAAGAAAGGAAAAAAGCATTAATAGAAGCTTCAAAAATAAGCGAAGATATTACGAATAAAGAAATAGAAGCAGCTAAATTAAGACGTGATGCTATTATAGAAGAAAATAAATTATCTGGTTCTAATAAAGATGATTTAATAGCAGAAGCAGAAGCTAAAGCAGCGGTGATACAATTAGAAACACAAAGATTAAAGTTGCAAAAATCATTAAGTGCTGAACTAGTTACTACAAGTAGGGAACAAGCAGCATTAGCAAAAGCAGAAAGAGAACGAAAAGAAAAAGAAGCAGAAGAATTAGCTAAAAGACCAAAAGATTTAAAAGCAGCACCATCATCTGATGATGTGAAATCAGACCCAGAAATAATAAGACAACAAGCGTTATCTGATGCTAAATTAGATATATTATTAAAAGGATTAGCAGAAGAAGAACGTCTAAAACTATTAGCAGAAGCAACTGATGAACGTTTAGCAGAACAACAACGCAGACGTGAACAAGCGTTAGCAAGTTATAAAATAGATACAGCTGTAAATGTATTTGGTGCATTACAAGGTATTGCAGAAGAAGGTAGTGCTGGTGCAAAAGCAATAGCATTAGCACAAGCAGTATTATCAACATATCAAGGTATTAACAAAGCATTAGCTGAAACAACAGATTTTACACCATCACAAACGTTAAGATTTTTAAACGCTGCTGCTGTTGGTGTTGCTGGGTTTGCTAACGTAGCGAAAATATTAAGCACAGATAGTAGTGGTAAAACAAAACCATCTTTAAGCGGTGGTACTGGTGGTGGTGTTAAAGCACCATCGTTTAATGTTGTAGGTACATCTGGCGTTAATCAGTTAGCAGATAGTTTAAATCAAGATCAACAACCAATACAAGCGTTTGTTGTAGGTAGTGAAGTAACATCACAACAAGAATTAGACAATCAAACACAAGCGACAGCAACAGTAGGGTAAAAAAAAACACCAAACAAATTAATGCTTGGTGCTTTCTAATTAACTAAATCAATTATTATGAAAATATTCTAAAATGTAAAAGATGCCCAAATCAATTACAAATATAAGTGCAATATAATAAATTTATTTCAATTTTAAACAAATAATTTAAAAAATTGTTATATTAATATGATACCAGTTTACGAAGCAGTATTTAAAGAGGGGGAAACGGAAGGCGTTTACGGCATTTCTTTAGTTGAAAACCCAGCAATGGAAGATGAATTTATAGCACTTTCAGAGCAAAAGCGAATAGTGGAATTTTCTGCTATTGATGAAAAAAAGAGATTACTTTTAGGTGCTGTGCTTATTCCAAATAAAAAGATTTATCGCAATATAGATGGTAATGAATTTTATATAACGTTTACAGATGAAACCATTGGAAAGTTAGCACATAATTTTATTAAAGGAGGTAATCAAAATAATAGTAGTGCAGAGCATGAGGTTCAGCTTTCCGATGTTTCATTTGTTGAAAGTTGGCAAGTAGAAGATGAAAAGATAGATAAATCTGCATTATACGGTAAGAAATATTCAAAAGGTACATGGGTTGCAATGGCTAAAGTATCGGATGAAATATATAAACAAGCAACAAATGGAACTTTTAAAGGGTTTTCTATTGATGCTTTATTAGGTTTAGAAAAATTAACATTAAATAAACAACAAATGACTGAAGAAGTTAAAAAAAGCGTATTGGAAGAAATACGTGATACTTTTAAATCTTTATTAAATACAGATGCGACAGATGAAGTTGCTGATGTTGAAGTTAAAGAAGCTATTGAATTAGCAGAAGAAGTAAAACAAGATGAAACCGTTGAACTTATGGAAGATGGTAAAGAAGAAGAAGTTAAAGAAGATGCTGCATTTGATGTAGATGCTTTAAAAGCTGAAATTCTTGAAGAACTGCGTAAAGAACTGGGACTTTATGAAGAAGAAATGTCTAAACAATTAGCTGCTAAAGATGAAGCTATTACAGAATTAAAGGCACAACTAAACAAACAACCAGAAACAGAAAGTGTAAGTGTTACACCAGAAACTAAACAAACAACAAACAATAATTACAAATACGGTAAGAACAGACCAGCTTCAATAGCTGAACGTGTTTTTGCTAATTTTAACAACTAGAAAAATGGAAAAAACAAAAATTGAATTAGCAACAACTGAAACAATCAGCTCTAACTATGCTGGTGCTGATGCGGGTAGATTTATTTCTGCTGCTTTACTTGCACCAACTACTATTGAAAACGGTGGTGTTGAAGTAGTACAAACTGTACCTTACAAATGGAACGTACCAAACGTAAACTTATCTGGTATTGTACAAGATGCAACGTGTGATTTTACTGATAACGGTACAATTACTATTGCAGATAGAGTACTTACAACTGAAAAGTTTGAAGTAAACATGAAACTATGTAAAAAGACATATAGACCAGTATGGCAATCACTTTATAGTGCTGGAAGATTTACAGGTTCTTTTGAAAGCTATTTAGGTGCATTAGTAGCGTCTAACGTTGCTGCATCGAGAGAAAATGTTATTTGGCAAGGTGCTAATGCTACTGGTGGTGAATTTGATGGTTTTGAAGCATTATTAACTGCTGATGCTAACTTACCAGCTGCAAACGAAGTAGCGGGTACTACTTTAAGTGCTGCTAACATCGTAGCTGAATTAGGAAAAGTATTAGATGCATCTGGTAAAGTAATTTATAATATGCCAGGTTTTGCAATCAGAATATCAACAGCAGCTAAGAAATTCTATATCCAAGCACAAGCGGCTTTAGGTGCAGCAGATTTATATAATGAACGTGAAGCACAAATGACTTTTCAAGGTGTGCCACTTATCGAATGTGCTGGTTTATCTGACGATGTTATGGTAGCAACTGGTAGTGGTGTTCTTTGGTACGGTATCGAAGATTTAGCTTTAGGTTCACAAGTTCGTTTACTTGACCAATCAATGATTGATGGTTCTGATAACGTACACGTTGTAATGGAATGGGGTGATGGTATTCAGTACGGTAACGTTTCTGATATAATTACATACGGTATTACAAACGTAGCTAACTAAGAATAATTAATTAACCGATAACTAAGGTGGTACGTTTAAAAGCAAACTGCCACCTTTTTTATTTTAAAAACATAATAATAATATGGCGTGTGCATTAACAAGCGGAAGAACAGAACCATGTAGAGATGCGATAGGTGGCATAAAAGCTATCTATCTTGCAGACTATTTGGAAGATGCTTTTACCGTAGCAGCTGGTGAAGCAACAGCAATAGACGTAGCTTTAACAGAGGTATTTAAATACGAACTTTTAGCAGATGGTAATACATTTGTTGAAACATTTACAGCAGACCAGAACGCTGGTACATCTGTATATGAACAAGTGCTAACAGTAGCATTAAAGAAACAAACAACAGCAAGTGCTAATGAATTAGCATTAATAGTAAAATCAAGACCATTGGTTGTAATACAATTTCGTGATGGTAGGCGTGTAATACAAGGTATTTCTGATGGTACAGTAGCAACGGGTGATATACAATCTGGTGGTGCTAAAGCAGAATTTAACGGTTATAACCTTACTTTAACAAGTACAGAAGTATTACCAGCACCATCATTAGATGCAGCAACTATAACAGCATTAGATGCTATTGTAAGTGCTACTAACATTAATCCGTAGTGTTTATATTTTCATATTGATTTAATTGATTAAAAACCCTGTTTTATTATAGGGTTTTTTTGTACTTATTAAACAAAAAATTGATTATATTGTTATATTATTATGAGAGTTCTAACATTAACAGGAAGTAGAAATATAAACGTTGTTTTACGTGACTATGGCGTTACTGATGATTATGATGTTATATTAACTAACGAAAATTATAATACATCTAGTACAATTAGTGTTACTAAAACACAATCACAGATTGAAGCTAATATGAATCAATTACAGATACCTATTAGTGCAGATTACAAACAAGGTGATGAATATACATATAAAGTTATAGATAGTGCGTTAAACGTGTTATTTAGAGGTAAAATATACTTTACAAATGAGTAAAATTAATAGTAATATACAGTTATTTCAATTATCTAATTACGTTAAACCAGATATACAAGAAAATTATGGTCGTAAATGGGTGACAAATGGAAAAGATAACAGTTTTTTTAATTACGTTATCGACAGATACAACGGTTCGCCAACAAATGAAAGCATAATAAATGTTTATAGCAATCTTTTATTCGGTCAAGGTATCGTAAAAAAAGGACAAACAGATCTATATGATGAATTAAACGAACTATTTAGCAAACAAGAACAGCGTAAAACACTAAAAGATTGTAAGTTGTTCGGAATGTTTGCCATTAAATTAGTACGTTCTGTTGGTGGTGGTATTGCAATGATGAAACATTTCCCAGTTGATAAATTAGCAATGGAAAAAGCTAACGACAAAGGTCAAATAGATAATGTTTTTTATTCTTTTGATTGGTCTAACACACAAAAATACAGACCACAACCAATGCCTATTTTTAAAGGTAAAATGACTGAAAAAGAAATGATACTTTTGTATAAACCGTATCAAAGTGGTTGTTTTTATTTTAGTTATCCAGATTACATGGCTGGTTTGCAATACGCAGAAATAGAAGAAGAAATATCAAACTTTAGTATTAATCACATACAGAACGGTCTTAGTTTTGGTTATGTAATCAACATGAATAATGGCGGTGCTTTATCAGATGAACAAAAAGCTGATATTGAATTTCGTATTAAACAAAAATTAACAGGTTCGCCTAACGCTGGTAAATTTATACTATCATTTAACGATGGTAAAGATGCAGAAGTAACAATAGAAAAATTAGATGTTAATGATGCACACAATCAATGGGAAAGTTTACGTGAAGATGCAAAATATCAATTAATAACTGCACATGGTGTAACAAGTCCGTTACTATTCGGTATGTCTAGTGCTACTGGTTTTGGTTCTAATGCAGATGAATTAAATGTGGCATCTAAATTATTACAAGATTATCAAATATCACCAAAACAAGAACAATTTTTAGATGCTATTAAACCAGCTTTAGAGTTAGCAAGTTTAGAAACAGATTTAGAGTTTTTACCATTACGTGATAGTTATGCAAATGTAACAGAAGAAGTTGAACAAGAAATAGTGGTAGAAGATAACGCAGTAGAAAATTTATCAGAAGAAGTAGAATTATCACAACATATTTGTTTAGCTGATGAAAACGAAGCAACGCCAGAATTAGCGGAACACTTAATAACATTTGGTGAAGATTTACCAGAGCGTGATTGGTTTTTATTAGCGGTAAATGAAGTTGATTATGATACTGATGATTTGATTTATGAAAGCATACAATTTGCCACATCTACTGGTGTTGCTAGACCAAACGCAAAAAGTGAACAAGATAGTGAAGATATAGCAATACGTTATAGATACGTTGGGAATCCGTTACCAGAACGTGAATTTTGTCGTAAAATGATGTTTGCAAACAAGTTATATCGTAAAGAAGATATATTACAAATGGAACGCAGCGGTATTAATGATGGCTTCGGAAAAGGTGGCTCTAATTCATATTCAATTTGGCTTTGGAAAGGTGGCGGAAAAATGAGTGCTAAATATCCAAACGGAACTTGCAAACATCAATGGCAACGTGAAATATATTTAAAACGTGGTGGTGGTGTAGATGTTAATAGTCCATTAGCTAAGAAAATCAGTACATCAGATGCAAGACGTAAAGGTTATAAAGTACCGACTAATAATACAAACGTTAGTGTAAAACCACACAATAATAGATAATATGGGTTTAATAACAGCATACGAAATAAAACAAAATACGTCAATGGGCGGTAATGTTGATGTAGATAAATTTATACATTTACTTACTGATGTTGAGGTTTTAATATTAGAACCATCATTAGGTACTGCATTATATGAAAAGATAGTAACAGACTATAATGAAGGTGGTACAAATAATTTAGCAGATGATTATTTAGAATTATACAATAAGTATATTAAACCTGTGTTATGGCATAGCGTATTTGCACAATATTTACGTGATAGTGTAGTATTAGCTATGAATACTGGAAGTTTCACAAACAGTCCAGAAAACGCATCACCATCTAATTTAGAAGATATACAATATTCAGCAAAAAATGCACAAAGCAAAGCTGATGTTTATATTGAACGCATGGAACGTTATTTGTGTGATAAAAACATTCCAGAATATGACGATAGCCAACCAAACGATTATGATGTAGATCCACGTGAAGTATCAACAATTAGTGGTTGGTATTTACCAATAAGCGAAAGACCAAAACGTGGTATGTATCCTGGTGGTGGTTCTGGTACAAATGGCGAATATTTATAATTAGAGTAAATGAACAAAAGCGAATACAAAATTAAAGACAAACACAAACAAAAGTTAGAAATCTATTTAAAACAGATTGATGAGCGTATTAACAAACGGAAGAAAGGAAATACTTTGCAGAAATAATATAGGCGGTGTAAAAAACGTTTATATTTTTTCTTATGATGCAGACCAAACTTTTATTCTTAACGGTCAAACAGTTGTAAGTGCATCAAGTTCATCAACTTTATATAAGTTTGAAATAGCAAACGGTAATTTTTCTGAAAGCATAACGAATGATGAAAACGGTATTGTGTTTAATCAAAGTGTTAGTTTTAGATTATTTAAACAAAATGTATTTACCACTAATGAATTAAACGCATTAACAAATTTTGATTTTAGGTATATTGTCGAATTTAACGATGGTTCTTTAAAATTAGGTGGTTTATATAACGGTGCTAAAGTAAGTTCGTTAAACATTAATAGTGGTGGTGCAAAACAAGATTTTACTGGTTACGATTTAACGTTTGAAAGTGCAGAAGAATTAGAAAGTCCGTATTTAGATAATTTAGAAGTAATAACAGGAGAAGCAATAAACTACATCTTTGAAAATGGTAATAACTTTATATTCCAAGATAATAACAATTTTATATTTAACTAATGGCAGACCAAAGATTAACAGATAAAGGTAATATTTCTAGCATTGATGATGCTGATTTATTACATATAGTAGATGTAAGTGATACAAGTGGCAATCCAACAGGTACATCTAAAAAAGGCTTATGGAGTTTAATTAAAAGTACTTTAAAGACGTATTTTGATACTCTTTATGTAACACTTTCGACAGCACAAACCATAACAGGAGAAAAAACGTTCAATGCAGATATAAATTTCACTGGCGAAAGATATATTTATTTTGAAGATGGGCAGTTTTTAGAAATTAGTGATATTAATGGAGATAATTATATAGTTATTGATAATGACATTGTAGATGTTAGTGGAAAAAAGTTTAGCATAGGTAGTACAACATCTGCAAATGTAGTTTATACAGATGGTGCTGCTGGTGACCCTTTAATTATAGACGCTAGAGAAAACAACGTAATATTTGACTTAGGTACAAATGGCAACAGAGTAACACCAAACATAGGTGACGTTTTAGTATGTACAGATACATCTGGAAAGGTAGAATTTCAAACCCCTTCAAGTGGTGCAATTACTAAAGAATGGACTTTTGGCAGAAAAATAAATTTTCACTCTGATGGTAGATGGGTAGGTCATTATAATTCAGAAGATGGCGCACAAATTCTTAATTGGAATAGAGGAACAGGAACTGACCCTAGTATTCCTAATTACTACGGATTCATTCTCTTAGAACCAAATTCAGTCTTAAAAAAATTAGTGTTAAGTGCTTTATATGATAGTGTTTACACAGCAATCGATATACAAATTTGGGGTGCAGAAGCTAATACCACGACAATTACAAAATTATATAGTGGCACTTTTTCACCTGTTTCACCAGACACATCACTACAAAGTTATGATAGATATGAGTTAGATATGGGAGATATTAGCTTAACTAATTCGCATAGACTATTTGTAGCAGTAAGACCACAACAAGATACCTTAGCGACCAAAACAGTTAGAGGGCAAATAAAATTAATTTGGGAAGAATCTTAATATATTAAATATGAAATACACAATAAAAAAACAAGACTTAGCAATTATAACAAACGACAAAGTAGAAAAATCTTTCGACAATGAAGATTGCTTTTTACACGGTGTTATAGAGGTAGTAAAAGACGATACTATAAATCAAAAACGGACTTACAGAGTTAGAACGGACTTAGCTATATATGAAGAAAAAAAAATATATCAGTTTAATGAAGCTGGTGAGGATATTTTAGATGAAAATGGAGATAGAGTTTTTTCAATATTAAAAACATTAGTAGCAGTAGAACAAAAGCAAGATTGGTCACTTCATACATTTGGATATGCCGAAATTGATGGGTTTACACAACTTATAGCACCACAAATTCTAGAGGATTTAACTAGAACGCAAAAAGATATTTTAGAACTTAAACTAATGTTTTTACACAAGAGAAGTCAAGAATCACCTTGGGGAATAGATGTAGGTCAATGGCGTTTGCGTACAGACGAAGATTTTAGAAGTGAGGTAAATGATTAGTATAATACTTTCAATAGTAGCATTAATAATATTTGCGATACTATCATTAATTGACTTAATCTTTTTAATGGTTAAAGATGTTAAGCGTAGAAAATGGTATCAACTAATTGATGACAGAGCGTTTGAAAAAGCGTTCAACGTTGATGTTTTTGGTAATTACCAATTCAGAGAACTATGGAACTATTTTTTAATAAAAGAAAACGCTTATAGTTTTGGCGTATTAGGAGAAACTATATCAAGTGCATTAGGTCGAAACATCAAACTAAAAAAGCTAACTATTACAGGTAAAATATTAGTCGCTATTATTGATTTTATAGATGTTAGCAAATGGAAAAGTGGCTTTAATAAAACAGGGTTTCATTGCGTAGCATCAATAATGACACAAGAAGAAATAGATAAATTTAAAAATTAACTACTCTTTTAAGAGATTGAGAATTAAAATAATATGTAATGGATAGTATGATTGCGACAATAGCAGCAGCTTTATTTAGTGGCGGGGCTGCTTCTTTTCTTACATATAAACTAGGTAATAGAAAACAAGATGAAACTGAATTTTCTTCTTTAATAAAAGTTTATAAAGACTTATTAGATTCTAATAAAGAAACATTAAAAGAATGTGGAATAAGATTAGATGATTTAGAACGTACTGTTGAGAATCTAAAAACAGACGTACATAGAAAAGACAAAGAAATACAGCATTTAAGAAATCAGTTGTTAATATTCGAATCTTCTCATTCAGACGTACCTGTACCTATATGGTTAAAAGACACTAATGGTATTATGTTATTTTTAAATGATGAGTATGAAAAAGCAATATTAAGACCTATAAATAAAACAAAAGAAGATTATATTGGTGAAACAGATTTCAAGATATTCTCATCAGATGTAGCTTCTACTTTTAGAAAAAATGACAGGAGAGTGCAAACACAAAAGAAGCCAATAAGGTTTAAAGAAAAGTGGGAAGGTGTAAATGGAACTTGGTACGAAGGTGATGTTATTAAATATCCAAGATTTTTAAATAGAGATACGGTTATAGGTATTGGAGGGATTATTATAAATATAAAAGAAATAGATGAAGCGATTTTAAAATGAAAGAATTAAAAGCAACATTAGATTTATGGATTGGAAAGTTAATATCTCGAAAATTATTAGTATTTTTAGTTTGTACTGTCGCCTTGTTTTG
>Ga0222717_10004464_pt1 | contig 10308 bp, 1 predicted proteins | sample C33_18DmetaG_FD_165053 | JGI IMG/M metagenome (GOLD analysis project Ga0222717, IMG submission 165053) | Estuarine water microbial communities from San Francisco Bay, California, United States - C33_18D | ecosystem: Environmental > Aquatic > Marine > Unclassified | place: USA: California...
TTTCAAACTTAAAGTCACTATTAGTATATAATAAATTATATGATTTGTTAAAATTGTTTATTTCTTGACTAAAATTAATACCTACAAATCTATTTTTAAAAGGAATTTTATACATACCAAAATTAAAATTATTATTATTGATTTGATTGGATAGTTTTATATTTCCATCATCTGATATATTTAATAGAACATCATTTCCATATTCCGTTTCTAATATTACGTTATCATTTAAATGAGTGCCTTCTATATTAGTAAGATAAATATCAGTAATTGAACCCTGATTGTTAGTATAGTATAATATATCTACATTATCTGTCGAATCTTGGATATTTGTTGTTATATAATTACTATCAATTGAAGATTTATCATCATTAAAATAATTAAGATTAATATTCTCAGGTGTTAGTAAAATATTATCATTATCAATTGATATTTTATTAGATATAAACATATTATTAAAGTAACTAAAACCGACTTTTTCCAAAATAAAATTATTATAAATTTCTTCAAATTTTGATATATATGCACCAAATGATATAATATCTATTGTATTAAAATATAACTCTTTACGATAATCTATATCCTTTAAGGTGATATTGTGATTGCGTATATATACTTCATCTTCGATATTAAAATTATCAGTATTCTTAGTTTCTATTATTAAAAACTGCTTTACATCTGTCTCATTATTAATTATGTAAGACCATTTAATTTCTGTTTCATATACATTGGAAAAATTATCTTTAAAATAATTAAATTCACCATTCACATATGAATCTAAAAAACCAAAAGACTCTAACGGATCGTCGTCACTTTCCAAAAATTTGAAATTATGAGGTATTAACACTTGTAATCTAGATGTTAGAATTCCGTTCAATCTGGAGTTATTAGGAACAGAATCTAATTTTATATAAAATCCAGAGGAAGTATATATTCTCTCCGGAATCCAATATTGATATTTATTTATAAAATTATAAACCAATTCATTAGTTTCTGTAATAGTATTAGTTGCTGACATAAAAAAATTTACAATATCCGTATTATTATTAGAATTCAAATTTAGATAATAATTTACAATACCCAGTGTAATAATATCATCGTTTGGTAGATTATTGAACTGATATTCGTCGGGTAATATAACTGCTATAGCTCCAGAATCCAAACCAATAATAATATCTCCAATTCGAAAATTGTTTAGTTCTTCAACAAACAAATCATAATCTAATATATGATTACCGTTTTTATCGGCTATATTATTTAAATTAGTAATTCTTCCTATAATAGTTCTTTTATAACTACTATTAATATCAGATATTCTCATAAATAGTTCATTTTCAAAAAAAGCACTTTGAATTCCTGTTAATAACTCTTTTTCATCGTCCAAAAATTCTGTCTGTCTATAACTAACCTGATTATTAGAACAGTTAATTAAAGCCTGTCCATAATATTCAAAAGGTTTTTTATTAGATATTGAAGTTGCTATTTTACCCAGATTATCAAAGTTAACAACTTCTTCAAATTGTTCATTTAGACCCCTATTATTGACAAATGATTTCTTCAAATTAAACTTATGCTGATTAGAGGTATTTATGTTCTTCTCTATTAAATTAAATATTTTATCTATCTTGGTAATATTTTCTAGACTAAAATAATTATTTCTATAAATTTTCTCTTTTATTTTCCTAACATGGTCAGTAATATATTCATTCGCTATATTTTTAACCTTATCTTCTGATATTGCGTTTTGTATGTACTCTGTATACTCGTTATTAATAAATGAATCCTCTTCTCTAGAATATCCATTATTTTGGAATAAGAATTTATTATTATCTAAATACGATGATTTGGGTAAAGGCGCTAATTGTCTTATAGATATTCTATATTTATTAGGAATAATTAATTTTCTTTGTCCATTTATTTCATCACCATGGATATTATCTAAAGACGATGTACCTTGAATTTGAATTATAGAATTATTAGGCAATGAAACCTCTGGAATCTTAAAATACATATAAGGTAACCCATTGTTATAAAATACAAATTTGTTATCTACATCTAATGATTTTTTATTAACCTCAAAAATTTTTATATATTGTTTAATTGAAACTGATCCTATACTTTTATTAAAAATTAGATCAAAACTTGTTGGGTTATTATATCCACTAATTTTTAAAAGCTCCGCATGTGTATTTTTATTAATATCATCTACGTAAATACCTTTTTTATAATCAAATATCTTCTGATTAATATTACTCATTTTTTTTTCAAAATATTTTCGAAGCGATGTTTCATTATATTTAGCATTATCTATCTGTAATTCATATACAGGATAACTCATTAATTCTAAAAGACCTTTATTTGAGGTTGTAACATTAGAACCAATATTTTGAAAACCGGAAATAGTATTTGTTTTTTCCGTATGTCTTGCATAAACGACAGTTGTTGATACAGGTTCTGATATAACGTAATTTCTATAAACACCTTCTTCTACAATACCATTTGTAACTTCATCATTAACAGAGTATAAATATTGATTATAGTTTAACACATCAAGAAAGTTATTTTTATCTAATTTTTCTGTTAGAGTATCCTCTATAAATCTTATATATGCTTTAGCATATTCATTATTATAGATGGTATTTATAGGCATTATAATATCATTACTTATATCTCTGTCCTGATTAATAATTACTGAATTGATTAATATATCTACATTAAGTTTAAGATAGCATCTTTTAAAATATTTATAAACCAGCAAACATTTTCTATTTTCAGAATCAACTTTAGTTATGTCTTTACAAAATATATTATCATTTAATAATTTATGATCTATATAATCTGCATCATATACATAAAAAGAATTAACTCTAGAATAATTTCCTAATAAAATAGTAATTCCATTTAATATAACACTATTATTTTCAACTGAGTTTATTCTAATTAAAGATTTCTCAAATGTTGAATAAAATTCTAAGGAATTATTCCCAAATAATAAATAAATTTGACTAATATTTTTAGGAGTATAGTTTATGAAATTAAATGTTATTGTATCACCTTTATTAAATTTATAGGTTGTATTGGTATAGTTAATCATTTTACTTAGAACTAATACATCATATTCTCTTTCTGTATGTATAAATGACTGATTAATTTCTAATAAAATCGTCACGGTAGTCTTTGGTATATTGTTATTATCATTATCAAAGGTTATAATCAATTCAACATATTTATATTCATTGATATTATTACCTATATAATGTTGTAAATCTATATCGCGTGATATGTATAATTTAGTAACATCATCAATTGAATTTATTTCAAAATCTTCAACACTTTTGACAACATATTTAAAAGATTTATCTGGTGAAAGTTTGATATAATAATAGTTATCAGGTAATGTGAAATTATTTAAGTGTTTAACTATACAATCCTCAGGAATATTATTTACATCTATATTTGGATACGTATTAGGATTAGGTGATAAGAAAGGTATATACATAAGTTGATTTTTTTGATCACTCAAGTTATTAAAATTATATATGTCAGTATTAACTGAATCCGTTATAATTGGTAAAGAATCTCCAGGATTATATTTACTAATATTGTATTCTTTACCTATTCTATCGATAATATATTCTGTATAATAATTCCTAAAATAATGGATATAATCTGGAAAAAACGTATTTAATCTATTGAATTTAAACGAACTTATAGGATTATTTAATATCATCAGTGCTGAATTGGATTTATCAGCCAATTTAAATGGACTATTTTTTAAATTATATTCAAAATCTCCTTTAATAGGTATAATATTTAGTAAGTAAGACTCTTTTAATCTACTTGAGGAATTAATTTCTAGTTTACTTATTCCAGTTACCATAAAATTATAATATATAACATCTTCCAAAGCAATCATAGTCACATTAATAGGGAATGTTTTTTTATCGAATAAATTTTTAATTAGTTTATTATCATAATATAAATTTTCTGAATCATTTGAATTTTTATTAGAAAATAAAGATACTATCATATTAAAATTATCATTGAAACTAAAGTAAACATATGAATTATCAGATGTATATGTGGACGATATACCGCCTTTAACTACACTATATGTATCTAATAAATTTTTTATTTGAGAATAAATATTATGAGATACAAATGATGCTGAATTTTTATAAAATTTTGTCTTATCTGTATTTAATCCAGTTTCATTAGGTTCTCCAATTAGATTAAAATTATTATAATAGTCCCGATCGCTTATCGGTATATTTTGATTAATATTAATATCTGTTTGTCTTAAATATGGAGAAGTTCTTTCATAACTTCTGATAACATTAGTAAATAAAAACTGATAGTAATTGTTATCATTATTAATTAAATAATAGTTATCTTTCGATTTTTCTCCATCAAGAGACTTATAAATATAAAAATACGTCTCTTCAATTTCCTTATATTTTAAATAACTTTTATTTTTGTATCTTGATATCTCATTATTGCTATTAATAATAGGTTCATATTTAGAAGATATACATGATCTACAGTAGAAATTATTACCATTTACTACGTAAGAATTAAGTGATTCATTATTAATTTTTGATAAATTTATCAACTCCGGTTTTATGTATATTTTCAATTTTAATGAATACTCATAATCAGGTTGAGATATTTTATCTCGAAATGTGATAATGGTAAATAGTTCTTCGCCTGGAACATATAAATTATTATATTCTAATATTGATATACTGGTTAAATTAAAGTATTGGTTAACTGTTTGTGAACCCGAAGATATCATATTTTTAGTTAATAAATCGAAAGATATATCATTAATTTTTTTTGATACTGAAAATGTGATTTTATCAGGTCCAAGTTGAGTATTTTGGCTTAAATGTTTATACGAACTTAATTGTTTAACTTGTCCTGCCGAATTCATATATTCCAATTTTAAATCAAGGGTTGATTTATCAGAAATATCTATGTTATTATTTATCCCCCCGTAAGTTCCTATTAAATTATTAAAAAATATTTCGAATTTATCAAGTTCTAAACCGTCTATTGTATTAGTATTAAATTTACCTTCAGAATCAATGATATTATAATTTATTGCACTCATCCCTGTATTATCAGTAACATTATAGTCTACTATTTGATAATATGTAATAGAATCATTATATTGTATATTTTTTTTTGACTGATCTATAAAATAAGTATTTGCTAAATAGCCTATTGATCCATAAAAATAATCTAACGGATTATACATATTATCTATGTCTATCTTTGGATCTAATTGAATAAGTGTTTTAATATCTATATTTGATATACTTCCATTATATATTTCAGGTGTAATATCTTGTAAACTTAATCCTTGATATTCGATATATTCTTTAAATTCATAATCAAATTGATATAACTTGAATTTATTAAGATCATCATTTGTATAATCATTTCCTGGATTAACTATTAAAAAAGTAACTAGTGTATCTTTAGTAACAATGTATATATTATTTAATGACTTATTTGACTGAACAGATATTATGATTTTATCATTATCTTTTATTAAATCACTTGAGTCATCTTTATCAACCGCATTTATTTTTATACCGTCTATAAGTTGACCATTATCAAGATATAATGTATTTATAGTTCCATAAAAATCTTCACTAAACACATGGTTATATTCTTCATTTAAGAAATTCAGATGTTCATAGTAATTGAACATATAATAAAAATTTTCCGAAAATGAAGAAGAATATGTAAAACTCCTACCGTTAGTATCATTAATTTTTTTGCTTATATCTTTCAAATTTAAATCTGTATACGCATATGTTCTAATTTTTTCATTATGTATATTCTTATTGAATAATTTCTTATTTATTACATTCTGGTGCAATTGAAAACTTTTTCGATCTATATCATTTATAGGATTTGGTTTTAAATCATCGTATAATCTAAATTCTGAGATTTTATATGACGAAAAATTATGAAGGTCTGTTTCATTTAACCATCTTAATTTATTATTAACCCTTGTAGTTAATGTGTTTTTTCCAACATTTGTAGAAGTTCTAATTCCATTAAAACTATAAGCGGTATTTGGAATTTCACTTGATACCATTCGAACCGCATATACATTTGAATAATTTTTATTTAAATCTAATTTATAGTGAGATGGACTTGTATATGAAACATTTACATCATAAATAAAACTGGCATTTACTACAGAGTCATATGACAAACCATTAATTTCATTTGAATTAACAGAACCTGGAATTGATACCTCGATAATATTGAACATATATCGTTCAGACGCTACATCATATTTATTAACCTCATTTGATTTATCTAGTGGATTTTTATAACCCAATACATCATCGTCTTTGATACTTTTACTATTATATAAGAATCTATTAACATAAAAAATTGGTTTACCATTAGACTTATTAAATTCAAAAATAGATTTATCAATACCTAATAATTCAGTTATACTATCCTCCATATTGTATAAAATAATTTCTTTTCTATCTCTAATATCAGGTATAAATGTATTTTTAGTGATGATATAGAAATAATTAGAGTCTTTATAAAACCTTAATTTACTACTAGCAAGGGGGTCAAAATCAATTATAATTTCATTATAGCTGTATTTTTTTTTTCTGTTTTTTGAGTCAATATTTATAACAGTTTTTTGGATTTTTTTCCTTTTTTTCATACCGATATATTCCATATTTTTAAACTGATCATAGCCTACAGAACTCTTGTCTATATTACCAAACTTCTCATCATTAACCTGATTTTCTAAAAATTCTGGTTTGTTTTTATCGTATACATTATTAGCTCTATTTAGTGTATCTACATACTCTTGAAAACCTTCTCCAATTGAATTAGTAGTTAGTAAGTCTTCATTCATTTGTATATTATAATAATTTAATTTCCTAAAAAGTTTTTATGTAATTATCTTAAATAAAATAAATATATATATATAAATGGAATTCTTTGAAAATCTTTTTAAGAGAAATGAACTACAAAATACAAATGATGACGTGAATAATGAATATAATCATGAAGAGGTTAGTCAACAAAATGACAAACAGAGCGAAGATTATGAATCTGATGATAATATTAATTTTAGTGAAGAGATAGAACTCAAAAGTCATATGAATGAAGAGAAGCAATTTAACGATAAGTATATAAGAAACCTATTGAAAAAAAGCGATATTTCATTGGCTGACTATAAAGTATATGATAAAGTTAAAAATTTATACATGAATATTTTATCTGATGCTGTTCAAAATGTAAACAAGATCACATTTCATAGAGGCTCAAATAAAGTCACTGAATCAGATATGTATTTATTTGAAAATCTTAACACGCATAACATGTCTGGTGGTAATTATATAGGATATTGTGATAGTAATCCCGGACAATGTAGCGATTTTATTTCAAATCAACAATGTGGAGGGGGCGCAGATCAATTTTGTGATGGACAACCATCTCAATGTGGTGTTTCTCAACAATCAGGTGGATTTTTATCTTTTTGTGACGGACATCCATCTCAATGCGGTGTTCAAGATGGCGGATTTATGGAATTTAAAGGTGAAAAAGTTTTAAATAAATCAAGAGGTGTTATGAACAGAGACGAGTTTGGCAAATTAGCCAATGAAAAATCAAACTATCAATTTTCAAAAAAAGCACTTAAGAAACTACAGGAATTTGTTGAAAATGAAGTAGTTGATTATCTTAACAAACAAAAAGAAAATCCAAAAAACCAAAAAATTTTTAGAAACATTGAATAAATAATTTATAATAAAAAATTTATAATTTATTTACTTATTTACTTGAACTTTTCTTAGATGTCTTCTTACGTCTAACTTTTACCTTTTTCTTAATCGTAACATCTCCAGAATGCTCTTTCATATAAGAATCGTAGTTTTTGACCCATTCAGTTTCAAAGCTAAGAATATCTTCTTTCCAAAGATCTACATCTGTTTTACCTTCGAGAGTATCATATTCAGCTTGTTTTTCATCTCTTTTGTTTTTCAACTTCTCAATCTCTTCATGTGAAAGTTTCAAAATTTCCATTTTAATTAGATAATCATATGATACATCACCTCCTAGTTTATCGGCGAATTTAGGATAATTATCTGTTTCTAATTCAGTGATAATCACATCCTTTTTCTTTTTGTTAATAACTCTTTTATCTTCTACTACTTCTTCAATAAATTTGACTCTGTATTTAATTATATCTAGATCATTACGAAGTTTATTTAATAGATAATCGCGACGTTTAGAATATATACCTTTGCGAACTAGAAACCATCTATCGATAACGTCAATAATAGTATCAAATTGAGTTATTTTATTATTTTCATCAAAAGCAGTGATATTACTTGTAGATACAGAAGATGTAAGTTTTAGTTTATTTTCTATTTCAGGAACACCATCTTTGCCCACTTTATTCATCCATTTTGATAAGATTATTGGATTAATCTTAACTTCAATATGAATTTTGTCTTCTGTGCTATTATCAGTAAAACTTCTAACAAAGTTCTTTGCGGTTTCCTTTCCTCTTTCTACACTAATTTTATCTAAATAATCCGCATAATCTTCTGTCCATTTTCCAATTGGAAGTTCAGTAATTACAATAGTTCCACTATCAATAATTTTATATTTACCCCGTGTAATATATGAACCTTTGCTCGTAGATTCAATTGTTCCTTTAAATCCACGATACCACGGTTTTAATTCAGGAACCTCTTCATCATCAATCTTGGCTCTGATATATTTACAAATATCCATAGGATTATACATAGGTATGTTAGTAGAATAACCAGTTCCAATTCCCTGACTTCCATTAATTGCCATAAGTGGTAGAATAGGATAATAGTAATCTGGTTCAATACTCTGACCATCATCGTCCAAGAAATTACATAATACATCGTCATCCTCTACAAACATCTTACGAGTGAGAGATGCTAATTTTGTAAAAATATATCTTGACTGTGCCGCATCTTTACCACCTTGAAGTCTTGTTCCAAATTGACCGATTGGTTCAAGAATATTCATATTATTAGCACTTATATAATCTTGAGCCATTCCCTTGATGGTTCCTTCTAAAGAAGCTTCACCATGATGATAAGCAGCGTGTTCACTAGTATAACCTGCCAATTGAGCAACTTTAATTTCTGACGTTAATCGTCTTTTAAAGGCACAGAATAATACTTTTCGTGTAGATGGTTTTTGACCATCCATAATACTAGGAAGAGAACGGATATTATCCGCATTTGAGAAATGAATAAGTTCTTCATCTACAAATTGATTAAAATTCATTTTCTTAGTCATAAAATCAGGAATCTTATCTCTATCATAATCCCCAAGCCAGGTTTTTCTATCTCCTGAACGAGTGCTATTAAATGCCAAATCAAGTTTATTAGTTAATTTTACATCACGAGCGTAACTGATAATATTTAATTTTTTAAAATACTCCTTAGCTTCTTTTGATGAGGAAGTTCCCAACCCCTTATAATACTTAATTCTCCAACCACTTCTAGATTTATTTTCAAAATATTTATGATAATCTTGTAGGGTATAAAATACTTGTTCATTTTTACCTTTCCACGCTTTTACAATAGGAGTAACCATACTTGTTACAAAACCCATCTCCAATAGTTCTGGCCACAATACATCGAAAATATTCATAACTAATCCCTTGATATGAGAACCATCATGATCCTGATCAGTCATCAATAGAACACTTCCATATCTTAGAGGCCATACACCTGTTTTCTCGTATTCTTTTTTATAATTTTTACCGGACGATAATCCCAGAATAGTTTTTACAATATTAATAATTTCACAATTAAGAATTCTTTTATTAGACATTCCTCTAATATTTTGGATTTTACCTCTTAGTGGATAGACTCCATAATAATCTCTACCAACTTCTGATAATCCAGCTACAGCCATTGTCTTTGCAGAATCTCCCTCTGTAAGGATTAGCTTACAAAATCTACTTTCTTTTGAGTCACCTGCCTTATTCGCGTCTAACAGCTTAGGAACCTTTACTTTTTTAGATTTCTTACCATCTGTTTTCGAAAGAAGCTGACTATCTTTATAAGCTGATTGTGCTCTAATTTTATCGACAATATCTGTTTTAGCCAGTTGTTCAATAAATTTTTGAGACACTTCATATTGAACTCCAAATTTAGATTTTGAAGTCTTCAATGTCTCCTTGGTCTGAGAATCAAATGTTGGATTAATTATCTTATAAGCATTTACAAAAATTCTTAACTGATTCTTAATAATTTGTGGTTT